>ERZ1674056.5-NODE-5-length-89576-cov-4.531384_pt1 | contig 89576 bp, 68 predicted proteins | sample MGYA00581120_ERZ1674056 | MGnify/ENA primary metagenome ERZ1674056 (study PRJEB41354, sample SAMEA4873307) | human saliva metagenome | biome: human-associated habitat [ENVO:00009003]; feature: mouth environment [ENVO:08000002]; material: saliva material...
GGCTGTTAAACAGTCTTGCTCTTGAAAGAAGAGGAAGATTTGCAATCTGTTGTTTATGATGTCAAAAGTAAAAATATAATTTTATAAAAACAAATTAAAGATGTAAAATAACATAAGTTTAACATTTGATAAGCTAAATCCTTACCTTACTTCGAGAGTAGGAGGAACACCTCATCATTATAAGAATAAACTTGTCAACTTATCAGTTTATTAACTTCCCCACTTGTCTACCACATAGGTTTGTAAATAATTTTTCGTCTTCTAAAATTCTATTTATGCTTAATAGGCTTGCAAAAGATGCTCTTTTGGCTTGCAAAAGGTGCCCTTTTGAGGTCTTATTAACGCCCTTTTAGAGTCCAATTAAGCACCTTTTAAAATCTTCCTTTGCAACTGTTTGATTACAAATAACTTACGTAGATGCTAAAACAATATGCTTTTATGTCTTTTTCTTACTTTTTCTTCAAACATTTTGTCAATATATTTCCTTGTTTTTTGAAGTTATATCTCACACAGAGACACGGAGGTAACGGAGGTTTTATGTAAGGATGTGTAGCCCACGAAGGGGTGTTAATGTTGAATAGATAGCAGAGGAATGTCTTTATTCGCTTTTCTATTTGAATTCTAATAAGTTGCGTTTACTTGGGGAGGGATTAAGTTTGCTGGTCATCTTTTTTTTATTATCTTTGTAGCTGGTATTAACTTTATAATGATGAAGAAGTTATTTTCAACCTTGGTTGTCCTTTTGATGACATCAACGATGCAGGCTCAGTATCAAGAGCCGGTACGTCGTGACACGTCAAAGTTGCAGCCATTAAAAGGCTTAGAATATAAGATAGAGATGCAGGGAAGCCTATCAAAGGGCAAGACTCCACTCTGGCTCAATGCCAATAAGTATGGACTCAGTTCGCTGGAGACGGCGAACGGCTATCTGCGTGGGGGCATAGAACGCCCATTGAGCACGGATGAAGGACATAAGTTTGGCTTAGGCTATGGATTAGATGTTGTCGTTCCTATCAATTATACAAGTAAGGCTGTTATCCAGCAGGCATACGTGGAAGGACGATGGTGGCACGGAACGCTGACCATCGGAGCCAAGGAACAGCCGATGGAACTGAAGAACAATGAGCTCAGTTCGGGCTCACAGACATTAGGCATCAATGCTCGTCCTATTCCGCAGATGCGTTTGGCATTGTCAGACTATTGGACACTACCCTTTGCGAATGGCTGGTTGCACCTCAAAGGACACGTTGCTTACGGAATGATGACCGACCAAAATTGGCAACATGATTTCACGGCTAAGCAATCGAAATATACCGACCGCGCGCTCTTCCACTCTAAGGCAGGCTATCTGAAGGTGGGCAATGATGAGGTGTTCTGTCCGTGGTCGTTAGAGATGGGATTAGAGATGGTTAGTATCTTTGGCGGTACCTCTTATCTTCCTGATGGTCATGGCGCAATGAAGACCATAGAGAATGGCAAAGGCTTGAGTGCTTATTGGAACGCCTTTCTCCCTGGTGGTGCCGACAATGGTGAGACAACTTATCAGAATGTGCAGGGCGACCAGTTGGGCAGTTGGGTGATGCGTTTCAACTATGATGGCGACTGGCACGGCTTTTCACTCTATGCCGATAAGTTCTTTGAAGACCATTCTGCTATGCTCCAGCTTGACTATGACGGTTATGGTGAGGGTAGCGAGTGGCAAGAGAAGAAGCAACGTCGCTACTTGATTTATGATTTTAAGGACTGGCTCTTAGGTTTTGAATATCGTTATAAGCCTGACAATTGGTTGAATAATTTTGTCGTTGAATATCTTTATTCAAAGTATCAGAGCGGTCCGATTTACCATGATCATACCATAACGATAGCCGATCATATCGGAGGAAAGGACAACTTCTATAACCATTATATTCTCCCCGGTTTCCAACATTGGGGACAAGGCATTGGTAATCCGCTCTATCGTTCACCGATTTACAATGAAGATGGGACTATCTACTTTAAGGACAACCGTTTCGTGGGTCTCTATGTAGGTTTAGGTGGTCATCCTTCAGAGTATTTCAAGTGGCGTTTCCTCGGCACATGGCAGGAGGGATTGGGTACCTACGAACAGCCTTACACGAAGAGACGGCACAATGTGAGTCTGATGGGAGAGGCTACCTATACGCTGCAGGGAGAGAAACTTCCGATGTGGATGAGAGGTGTTGATGTCCGAATGGGCATCGGTGTCGACTTTGGTTCAGTACTCGGTGGCAACAACTATGGTATGCAGTTGACCATTACGAAGCGAGGTTTGTTAGGAAAGAAATAGCCTTTTAAATGTGAAAGAAGAACAAAACAGAATATGAAAAGAATAAAGATATTATCCTTTGTCTTGCCCCTACTGACACTCCTTTTCTCCGCTTGTACGTTGGAGACGGACAATGATGCAGGCAGAATGGAGGGAATGTGGCATCTTGTGAAGATAGAATCAATGACATCCGCTGCAAATGAAGACTTGAGTGAGCAGGTTGTCTTCTGGTCTTTTCAAGCAAAACTCTTACAAATGGAGGATAAGACAGGACAGCATTATAGCTATCTCTATCGCTTCCGGATTGATAATGACCAACTTACGTTGACTTCTCCTTATCAGTTTGACCGTGAGAATGGCGACCGACCACTAACAGCTTATGAGTCAACATTAGGTTTATATGGTATTAAAAGTCTTACCCCAGTGTTTCGAATTGAGAAGATAGACAGACGAAAGATGATATTGAATGATGGGGCGGTAAGGCTCTACTTTGATAAATTCTAAGCGGTTACAGTCTGTTGAACCCTATTGATATCATGTGAGTTATTAGCATCTTCGGATTCTTATCTCTCTCTTCTTGACACGCTCTATCCCTCTTTAATAGACGTGCGGACGCCTAACACATGACGTGCGGAGGCTTCGCACTATTGGTGCGGACCGTAAGTTCAATATAAAGTGATGCTGAGGTAGAGATAAACAGAAGGGTAGTAATCGTTTAAGAAGATGCTTTTAGTTCTTCCGAGATATAGAATGATAAGCTAAAACCCTTACATGATAAGGCACACAGAGTCACGGAGTGGACGGAGAATATCGCTATGTCAGGGAGGTGCCGATGGCACAGAGAGCGACAGAGATATAGCGTATGGTTCTTTGATAACTAAGGAGATAAACGCTTTGTTCATTAATCTCTAATAAAACTCGCAAACAACCTCCTTTGCTCCATGCACCAACGGTGCCTCCGTGACTACCATTGCTTTGTTTTTATAATCCTCCATTCACTCCGTGACTCTGTGTGATATTTCTTCAAAATCCTAAACTTAGGAGGACGCTTATCATTCTAAATTACTGAAGTCACAGTTTTTTACCTTCTTACTCCCTCTTTATTCGGTGAATGGAAGTCCGCCCTTTCTTCTTATAAAGACATCGAGGGTATATTGGAAGGCGATATAGATAATAATATCAATCGCAATAATCCATGTCACAAGAAGTTGATTGAAGAGAGAAAGGTTGATGATGATAAAGATAAGCGACAGTGCAATGATGCTTATCAAAGCCTGATGCTGTGTCATTCCTGCACGCATTAGCTTATGGTGGATATGGTTCTTATCCGCTCTGAAAATCGGTTTGCGGTGTAGGATTCGAACGATGATAACTCTGAACACATCGAAGGTCGGTACGAGGAGTAAGGTCACGGAAAGTAGGGTTGCGCCCTTCTGATAAGGCATGACATGTGGGTTGTACATGCAGAACTTAATCAGTAGTACGCCAAGGATGTAACCAAGTGTCAGACTACCAGAGTCGCCCATGAATATCTTTTGGTTCTTTTCCTGTTTTCCCCATATGTTATGGTAAAGGAAAGGAATCAATACACCCATCAATCCAGCAATAAGGATGCAATAGACCCATATCTTTTCGTGTTGGAAGATGAAGTAAAGACCTGCTAAAGCAATGAGCGTAAGGCTCGCCGAGAGTCCGTCAATACCATCTATCAAGTTGATGGAATTCATGATAAACACCAGTACACCAACGGTTAACACTGCCCCTGCGAGTGGCGGAATCTCATAGATACCTAAGAAACCATAGAGGTTGTTGATGTAAAGATAGGACATCGGAAGCAGACTTGCCACAATGATCTGCATGAGAAGTTTCTTCTTTGCCCGTACGCCAAAGATGTCATCGAGTACGCCTGTTATATAGATAACGGTGATACCCACGCCAAAAAAGATGCTCCATGGGCTGACCCCAATCTTATTACCTTTGCTTGTATAAATCCACGCCAATAGTGCTACGACCGTAGCAATCAGCATACTGGGCATAAACGATACACCTCCTAAGCGAGGAACAACATTCTTGTGTATTTTTCTGGCATCTGGTCTGTCATATAATTTTCTCTTTTTACAAAACGAAAGAATCTGTGGAATCATAATGAATCCACAAACAGCACTCATGGCAAATGCAAAAAGACTGATTAAAGTATACATCGACATTTTGTTTGTACTCTTGTGCTTAATAAAACTCAATAATTGTAATTATATTGTATTCGGGTGTCAGAAAAAGTATAATTATTATCTGATGATAATCGTTTTTGCGAAATCTTCTCACTATGAATGGTTATTTGTTATTTTCTTTTTGTAAATTTGTAGCTAAAGAATATTAGTTGAGTCGTTGTCTATTATAGGCATAGGGCGGTTCTATTAAGTATTTTTTGTTAAATAATCCTTGAGCATCAACGTATGGAACGTATTGACATATCAGTTTTAATGGCTGTCTATAAGAAAGATAATCCAGCTTTTCTTCGTGAGAGTTTAGAGAGTATCTTTGCGCAGACTGTAGAGGCTGCTGAGGTCGTTTTGTTAGAGGATGGACCTTTGACGGATGCTTTGTATGACGTTATAAAGTCTTATGAGTCGAGATATTCAACCTTGAAAGTGGTGTCATATCCCGAAAATAGGGGATTGGGCAAGACCTTAAATGATGGCTTACTGCTTTGTAAATATGATCTTGTGGCACGTATGGATGCTGACGATATCTGTAAAGCGAATAGGTTAGAGGTGGAGTATAATTGGCTAAAGGCACATGAGGACTATGACGTGATAGGCTCTTGGGTGGATGAATTTACAGACGATAAGACGCGGGTAAAGTCGATAAGAAAGGTTCCTGAAGCGTATGATGATATAAAGAACTATGCGCAGTATAGATGTCCTATAAACCATCCGACAGCTATGTATAGAAAAGCAGCTGTGTTGGCAGTAGGCGGTTATCTCACAGAATATTTCCCTGAAGACTATTTCCTTTGGTTGCGAATGCTAAAGAATGGGAGTAAGTTCTATAATATTCAGGAGTCTTTGTTGTGGTTCCGTTATTCGGAGGAGACGGTGGCAAGGCGAGGTGGCTGGGCTTATGCTTGTGATGAGGTGCGTATCTTGGTACGGATGCTGAAGTTGGGCTACATACCTTTTCATGTTTTTTGCCAAAGTGTTGTAATCCGTTTTACCACTCGTGTTATGCCTTTACCTATCCGTCAGCGGTTGTATAATCTGATAAGAAAAACATAGCTTTGCTGGGTTGAATAAGTTAAGAAATATAATATTTATCTACAAAGAGATGATACAATAAATTAGCAAACATTACGTTTCTATTTTTATATCGTAGTTAATTATTAAAGATAAATACAGAATTAAATACAGTTTCAATGGAAGACAATAAGAAAGAGAATGTTGCAGTAGTTTCCTTTCTCAAAAAACTCAAGCGTGACTTGTTACGATACGTTATCGTTTTTGTTGTTGCGTTGGTAGGATCAATCTTAGTGATTCTACCTGTTCCACGCTATTATAAGTGCGATATATCACTTGCTCCGGAGATGGATAATACCGAGAACGGAGGTAAGTTGAGTTCCATTGCGTCTTCCTTTGGTGTGGATCTTGGCGATGTTGCTTCTGCCAATGCCTTGCAACCAAGTCTTTATCCAGACCTGATGAAGTCTAATGAGTTTGTTAAGAGTCTGCTACAGATTCCTGTAGAGACAAAAGATGGTTCGGTAAAAACCAGTTACTACGATTATCTTTCTAATCATCAGAAAGAGTCGCCATACGCTAAAGCGATTGGATGGTTTGCAAAGAAGTTTAGCGATAAAGACAATCTTACAAGCAAAACAGACTCTATTAATCCGTTTATGCTTAATAAAAAGCAAGACGAAATCTTCACGAGTATAAAGAATAGTATTGCATGTGACATTGATATTAAGACTGGATTGATAACGATTTCAGTGGAAGATCAAGACCCATTGATTAGTGCTACGATTGCTGATTCGGTACGAGCTAAATTACAGGACTTCATCACCAACTATAAAACAAACAAGATGAAAAACGACGTGAAGTATTATACAAAGTTGGTAGCAGAGGCGAAGACGAAGTATGAGAACGCACGTCAGAAGTATGCAACCTTCTCTGATGCCAACCAAGATGTTATCTTACAAGAGCTTCAGTCACAACGTGATGACTTGGAGAATGATATGCAGTTGAAGTTTAATGCTTATAGTGCGTTGAGTACACAGCTACAAAATGCGCAGGCAAAGTTGCAGGAACACACACCTTCTTTTACAATAGTTCAGAGTGCATCTGTACCTGTCAAGCCTGCAGGACCAAAGCGAATGGCATTTGTTTTCATTATTGTTTTCCTGAGTATGATGGTTACATTCGTTATTTGTAACTTCTCGTTATTGTTTGGTGGAGCAAAGGGCGAATAGTTGATGATTAGAGTTAAGGATATCATAACGCGTATAAACTCATCTTCTATATCACGAAGAATGGGGCAAGGACTGGTGTGGTCGTTCACAGGAACGGCTTTAGCGAAGTTCCTTACCTTACTCGTTGGTATCATCTGTGCCCATATTTTGCAGAAAGAAGCATACGGAGAGTTCTCTATGGTGCGCTCTACGATTAATATGTTTATTGTGCTTGGCTCTGCAGGATTAGGTGTTACGTCAACTAAGTATATAGCAGAATACAGGGAGAAGCAGGCTGATAAGATTCCTGCTGTCTATGCAGCGACAAACTACTTTGGACTTTTAATGGCTATCATAACGGCAATCCTGATACTGTTAGGCGCACCGTTTATTGCTAATAACATCCTTCACCATCCAAGTATCGTATTACCAGTAAGGGTAGGAGCAGTCTTATTGTTCTTTTCTATCATCAATGGTGTACAAAATGGAGCCTTGATGGGCTTTGAAAACTTCAAGGCAATCGCTATCAATACATTGTTGGGAAGTGTCTTAGAATCGGTTTTAACGATTTTTGGAGCATATTATTTTGGTGTCAATGGAGCTATTCTTGGTTTCGGAATGGGATTCATCTTGATATTTGTTACGAATCATCTTTCTATCAATAAGAACTTTTCAGCTATTCATATAAAGAAGTTAAGCATAAAGAAACTTCATCTAAAGGACTTCTCTATCTTATATACTTATAGCCTTCCTGCAGCTTTATCGGCACTGCTTATTACCCCTTCGTTCTGGTTGATACGCTCAATACTTGTGCGAGCAGAGGGCTTTCAGGAACTTGCAGTCTTCGAAGCAGCTGACCAGTGGAAAGTTATTATCTTGTTTGTTCCCACAGCCTTCAGTCAGATAGTTCTGCCAATCCTATCCAGTTTGCATAAGGAAAAGACCTCCTTTGTCTCTACTTTGAAGTATAATATGCTGATAGTAGGTGTTACGGCACTGTTACTATCTATCGGAGTGATGCTCTTTGGCGGTTTTATTATGAGACTATACGGAGCAACTTATGACAATTCCGTACCTGTACAGATACTTGCCATCTCAACAATATTCTCCGCTTTAGCTAATGTTCTTGAGATGGCGGTATACAGTCTTGGTAAGATGTGGCAATGTTTTGCTATTAATATCGTCTGGGCTTTACTGATGGTAGGATGCTCTTACTATCTTTGTATGAGAGGCGAAGGGGCTAATGGCTTGTCAATGGCTGTATTGATCTCATACGTTGTGTCCTTCCTTATGTTCTTGGTGTACACAATTATCGTTGTTAGAAAGGAGGTAAAGTGATGTCAGAGAAGGTTCGTTATATCTTATTTGCACTCTTTCTTTTCCTTACACAGATATTAGGTACAGGCATTGTTCCAATGGGATTGTTCGCCCTTTCGCTGTTAATGATATTCTCACCTACCACCTTTCTACGTAGTCTGAGATATACCCCAATCTTCTTTTTATTCATCAGTCTCTCCTTGGGAGTCGGCTTTTACTTTGCGTTATGCAATGGTCTGAAACCTTGGAATATAGCTTATTGGGGACAATTCTATTTCCTTTGTATTCTCCTCTTGGGTGTTAAGGATAAGAAGTCGTGCTTGGAAGCGTTGCGTGTCTTCGTTTTTATCATCTTTATTCTTGACTTTGGAACGAATCTCTTATTCCTTGTCGGTGTGAATGTACCCTGGACAGAGCTGCCACCTGTGCGCCCTGGTGAAGCACTTGCACGTTTTCCAGGCTTTAAGGGTAATGCCTTATATTCAGGAAGCGTCACCTTTGTGAGTGCTTGTTATATGCTCAACCAGAAGAAGGTGAATAAACTTGTCTTCTACATAGGACTTGCGTCGATGGTAGGCAACCTTATCTTGTCTGGTTCGTATCGCTATCTTATCATCGGTGCGGTCGTTGCAACGATGTATTATCTGCGTCTGTATAGAAGTAAGATTATGATGGTTGGAATGTATGTTTCAAGTATTGTCATTGTGTTTATGGCAACACTTGTCACGATGTTCTCTAATCTAAGTAACTTCTATCGAGCGTTTATTTGGTTCCATTTCTTAAAAGAGATAGCAAAAGACCCATGGATAGGACATGGCTTCTTTAATATCCATTTGGACGAAAACCAAGACTTTAGTACACCTTCTCATTTGATAGCCAATGGCGTGACGGAGTCTTGTATCTTGACACTTGGCTATAGCTTTGGTGTCATCGTCTTGTTATTCTTCCTCGTAAGTATTGTCAAAACATTGTTGAGATATAAAGCATACCGACGTTATTCAGTAGAGTTAGGATTGTTTATCGGTTTAACTTTGGACCTCTTTTGGGGTGGAAGCTTCGACAATACCTATACCTTTGCGTTATTGTTATTAAGTTGGTATCTGATTAATGAGACTGCTTGTAAAAGAGAACTGAATGAAGACATTCACGATAGTAATACCGACGTATAATAATCTCGACCTTTTTAAGAGTGCGTACAGTTCTGTCTGTAAGCAGGATTTTAAGGACTATGAGATTGTTGTAGTAGATGATTCTGACGATTCGTCTATAGATGATTACGTGTCTTCGCTTAATAATCCGGTTCTTGTTTATCGGCATCATGTTCCCTCAGCAGGCGCAGTGAATAATTGGAATCATGGTTTACAGTTGGCAAGTGGTAAGTATGTTATTGTATTACACCATGATGAGGCTTTCGAAGAAGACAATTATCTGACTTCTCTAAACGTACAATTCCAAAAGGGATATGAGGTGCTTGTGACGCGTGTGAAGGTTTTTAATGGTGGAATATTAAAGTCCAATATGTTCTCACAGGCTGTGATGAAATTCTTCATAGGCTGCCCTTCCCTTCTTTTCCTTTGTAATGTTATTGGACCTTGCTCCTGTATTGCTTTTAAGCGAGAGCATATCATAGACTTTGACAACCGCCTTAACTGGCTTGTTGACGTTGATTGGTATTACCGTCTACTGAAGAGGAAGCGCAGAAAGTTCTTAGATTATCTTCATATCAACTCTTTTAACGACCATGAGGATAAGATTACAAATCAGATAGATGTGAAGCAATCGGAGGTGAAAGACATAGCTATTCTCAACATAAAGTATAAGTATCATCTTCTATTAAGAGGTTGCTTATTCATCAATAAAATGGTTATGCTCTATGATTTAAAGGGTATAATAAAGAAACTCATCCGCAAATGAAGATAGTAAAGATATTAGGTGGCTTGGGCAATCAGATGTTCCAGTATGCTTTATACCTCTCTCTGCAGGAGTCTTTCCCCAAGGAGCGTGTGGCACTCGACCTTTCCAGCTTCCACGGCTACCACCTGCATAATGGTTTCGAACTGGAGAACATCTTTTCTGTAACGGCTCAAAAGGCTTCAGCTGCTGACATTATGCGCATAGCCTATTACTATCCTAATTACCTTTTATGGCGTATTGGTAAACGCCTACTCCCACGTCGTAAGGGTATGTGTTTGGAAAGTTCTACACTTCGCTTTGATGAAACGGTGTTGACGAGAGAAGGAAATAGATACTTCGATGGCTATTGGCAGGATGAGAGATACTTTGCCGCATATAGTGAGAAGGTGTTGAAAGCCTTTACTTTTCCTGCATTTAAGCGCACAGAAAACTTATCTTTGTTAGAGAAATTAGATGAAAACAGCGTTGCGTTACACGTAAGACGAGGAGATTATGTTGGTAATAATCTTTATCAAGGTATCTGCGACCTCGACTATTATCGCACTGCCATTGAGAAGATGTGCGCTCATGTTACACCCTCACTGTTTTGTATCTTTAGTAACGACATCACATGGTGTCAGCAGCATCTTCAGCCGTATCTGAAAGCTCCAGTAGTCTATGTGACATGGAATACAGGTGTAGAGAGTTACCGAGATATGCAGTTGATGTCGTGTTGTGCACATAATATCATCGCAAATTCTTCCTTTTCGTGGTGGGGTGCATGGCTCAATCAGAATCGTGAAAAGGTTGTTATTGCACCTAAGAAATGGTTGAATATGGAAGAATGTCATTTTACTTTGCCAGCATCATGGATTAAAATCTAAACCCTTTTACTTGCTGTCTGATACAAATAAAATGGCATACTCTCTTCTGCTAATACTCTTTTAGGGGATAGGTTTTGACAAAATAGCTTTTTTCTAACAACCATTAAAACTCTTTTTAGTATAATATTGCAAGGCTATTAGTGCTCCGCACCAATGGTGCGGAGCATGAACACGACATGTGCGGGGCACCAACACGAGTTTAATAGATGGTATAAAGCGACTTTATACAGGTGATTTTCATCGTGTAGCATTGATAAAAAAGAAGTTAGGTCAGTACAAATTGCATTGACCTAACTTCTTTTTTATTGACTGCAAAACACTGTCTACAATCTTGTTGACAGAGATAATTTCTTACTTCATCAAGTTTGCAATCGTAGCAATGACGGCTGCGATGCTGGCAGCACTTGAACCGACGCTGAGGGTTTCGGCAAGGCTCATCTTACTTTGTATCTTTGTAGGAACAATAATCTCGCAGCCTGGGCGCACCTTAGCATTGTGGCCTACCTTCGCTAACATACCGTTCATGTAGAGGATATAAGTGTTGCTCTTCTTCGCATCACTGGCAAAACCACCAGCCTGATCGATATAGTAAGCAACGCTCTTGCCCTCAACATAACCGACAGAGTTAGGGAACATAACCGCACCATTAATCTTAACGGTCCCATTGTATTGTGGAATGACGATGCGATCGCCCTCACGAAGGACGATGTCGGCATCACTTCCTGGGTTAGCTATTGCCTTATCTAACTCGATACCAACAGGATATACATCAGGAACTTTGAACTTTTCTTCTACTTTCTTATTGTTCTGCTCTATCGCTTGAAGCACACCAGCATCCTTTGTTCTGATGGCTAAGTCCATCATGTTCTTACGTTGCTGTTCCAACTGCATCTTATAAGCGTTCTCCATTCGTATGCGTTCGGATGGAGTAGGGCGACGCTCTAAGCGCGCACCTTTGATATATCCTAATTCTGTTGCACCACCTGCAGCCTTATAAATGTCGCTTAAGCGCATCTTTCTTGAGGTCAGTGTGTAGTTGCCTGCAAACACAACCTCACCGTCAATACTAACATTCTGCTGATTGGTTGTACCCGGACTCTTACGTACATACACCTCATCGTAAGGTTCAAGAACGAAACCTGGCGCACCATCAATGACAAAGCCGTCACGTAGAGAGAAGGAGTAGGTGCGAGCGATGATAGAGTCTGGCGTCAATGCTTGTGGGTTTGTGATACGACGTGACACATCTACTCTCACCGTAGAGGCACTCTGTTTCAGACCTCCCGCTTGCAGGATGAAGTCTTCTAACGACTCATTATCAGCGTATTGATAGATACCTGGGTAGAGTACTTCACCATGAATGGTTATGGTTCGTTGCTCCTGTGCATCCGTACGTGTAGGGATGAAGAGTACATCTTCATTTTGTATAGGGATGTCAGCCACACGACCTGTAAGGATTCCATCCACATCTACCGAGATAACCTCCAGTGTGCGGTCAGCCTTCTTACGGTGTAAAACGGCGTGTGGAGCAAATGCCACCTCTGTCAATCCGTCTGCTGCTTCAATCAAGCCACGTACACTGTTGATGCGTCCACCAACCTCATACATACCCGGACGGAATACGGCTCCCTTGATTTCGACCATGTTTTCGTATCTTGGAATAACCGAGTCAACACTGATTGAGTCTTCGTCAGCAACACGGAAGTTGCGCATGTCAAACTCATTAACATTGAAGATAGAATACTGGCGACCCGTCTTTCTGCGTACACGTACCGAACGTGTATAGGCATCACCAGCAAATCCACCCGCATAACCGATGAGTGTTCCAAGGCTTTCGCCACGTTTCATCTCATAGAACATTGGGCGTTTCACCTTACCGCTAATCTGTGCAAGCATCTCGTAAGGACCCACAACGATGACGTCGTTATCAGCCAATCGTACGTTACCACTCAGATGACCGCGACGGAGGAAGTCATATACGTCAACCGTAGTGATGAGTGTTCCTCCTCTATAAACCTTGATATTGCGCAGTGTTCCTAAGTCACCAATACCGCCAGCCATGTAAAGTGCATTGAAAACAGTGGCAAAAGCTGACAGTGTATAGGTACCTGGGGTCTTCACTTCACCCACAACATTCACCATAATGGTATGGGTCTGACCAACAGAGAGGCGTATGTTCGAACTACTAAAACGCTTACCAATCTTCTCACGGATGCGGTTGTTCGCCTGATCTACAGTCAATCCACTCACCTGAACAGGGCCGAAACCCTCCAAGGTGACGTAACCATCAGGTGCAACCGTTGTCTGATAAGACTTCTGTGAGGCACCATATACATCGATAAACACGGCATCACCGGGACCAATACGGTAGTTGCGAGGCAGCGCCATGTTCATGTTTGGTTCAAAAGAAAGACTCTTATTATTAAAGATGTCACGTCCCCAAACCTTCTTTCGGTTACGACTCAGCTGCTTCAGTAGGTTTTCATACATCGCAGCAGTGTCCTGTGGCATCCAATCATTCATCTCAGCCTGCATCTTCAGGTACTCACCATCGTTCTCATCGTAGGTGTTTGTCCACGAACGATTAGCCGAGATACGTCCCTCTGAGTATCTGTTTATCTCCTGCTCGTTATTGTTGTAATCATCGAGTGTCGCATCAGCGATTTGTCGTTTGCTCTTTCCTGGGGCAGAAGTAGGACTTGTTTGTCCGTTATTTGTACGACTACGATCCGTTGTCGTACCCTCTTTAGCGGCTCCAAAAGCAGCATTTCCCTTCTGCATCTTCTCGTATATGTTTCTCACACGGCGTATCTGCGAGATGTCTACACCACTCTGCATGAGCTTGGTGACAATCTGCGCCTGTGGAGTACCTTTCTTATGCTCCTTCTGCACGAAGTCCATTACCTGCGTATCCGTCATAGACGACTGTGCAAAACCGTTCAAAGAACATAATGCGAGTAATACAAATAGAATATATTTCTTCATCTTTCTGTTTAGAATTTCTTTCCAGTAACAATTTTTAGAACCGTCTTAATGACGATGGTAAAGTCTAACCACAAGGTGCGATGTTCCAAGTAATGGATGTCCATCTCCATTCGTCGAAGCATTTTCTCCATTGTATCGGTATAACCATTGTAGAGTGTTGCCTCAGAAGTAAGTCCCGGTCGCATCTGATAGATGAGCTGATAGCGGTCGGTCTGTTCGATAATCTTGTCGATAAAGAACTTACGTTCAGGGCGCGGACCCACGAACGACATGTCGCCTCTGAGCACATTCCATAGTTGTGGTAGTTCGTCTAAGTGATGTCCACGCAGGAACTGTTCCAATCGGGTAGAGTTCGAACTGTCACATTTTGCAACAAGTTGCGGACCCTCTTCCTCCACAACACTGCTCATTGTACGAAACTTAAAGATAGCAAACGGACGTCCTTTATATCCGATACGTATCTGTCGGAAGAATATCGGTCCATTGCTTTGATAAGTAATAAGAATACTGATGAGGAGAAATAGAGGAGAGCAGATGATAAGTCCGATGAGCGCACCAACAATGTCAAAAGCACGCTTCAAACAGCGTTGAAGCTTTCCCATGGCATCATGACTCTCGTTTTCTCTCATTTGGTTATTCGTACTTTGGTCCGTATAGTTATTATAACTCTATTTTTGTTATTTTGTTGCAAAGATACGCTTTTTTATTTATTTATTAATCAGAAATCCTTATCTTTCCACTTCTTAGCCGTATCTTTGCATAGAGAACAGGGTACTATCATGCGTAAAATTATTCACATTGACATGGATGCTTTCTTTGCTTCGGTTGAGCAAAGGGACAATCCTGAACTGAGAGGGAAGCCTATCGCTGTCGGTTTCGATGGTCCACGTGGCGTGGTGTCGACTGCCAGCTACGAGGCTCGTCCTTTTGGCGTTCATTCTGCCATGTCAATGGCGCAGGCGAAAAGGCGTTGTCCGCAACTGATCGTTGTCTCTTCACATTTCGATAGATACAAAGAAGTGTCACGACAGATTCATGCTGTCTTTCATGAATACACCGATTTGGTTGAGCCAATCTCACTGGATGAGGCTTTTCTTGATGTTTCAGAGAATAAAAAAGGGATAGAATTAGCTGTCGATATAGCGAAAGAAATCAAGCAAAAGATATTCGAGCGCACCTCGCTAACTGCCTCTGCAGGAATAAGCTACAACAAACTATTGGCTAAGATAGCCTCTGATATGCGCAAACCAAATGGAATTTTCACTGTACATCCCGACCGTGCGCTTGATTTTATCGGAAAACTTCCCATTGAGAAGCTATGGGGCGTTGGGCCAAAGACGGCTGAGCGAATGCACAGTATGGGTGTCTTTACGGGTGAACAACTACGAGAAATATCGCGAGAACACCTTGTGCAGGTGTTTGGTAAGATGGGTAATGTCTACTATAATTTCTCACGTGGCATTGACAATCGTCCTGTCATCGTTGAATATGAGCGTAAGTCTGTGGGCTGTGAGCGCACTTTTCTTGAAGATTTACATATCGAATCGAAGATAATCATCGAACTCTATCACATTACTTTGGAGTTAGTTGAACGAATCAAAGCGAAAGATTTTAAGGGTAGAACCCTCACACTCAAACTGAAGTGGGATGCTACAACGCAGATAACACGTAGTCTTACACAGGATAAAATCCTCCGAACGAAAGATGATATCCTCCCTCTTGCCAAGCAATTATTAAAAGACACGGACTATCAGAATCGCCCCATCCGCTTGATGGGACTCTCTGTTTCTTCGCCCGAAACGAATGAAAAAGAAGGACAAATTCGTCCGCAATGGATAGAAGGATTGCTTCCTTTTGAAGAAAAAGACTTTGTTACGTAATCGTCTTGTGACATCTTCTATTTACGATGACGAACTTAACGCTCCTTCTTCCTTATTTTTAAGTGGGGTAGAGGTACTGCGCACATCGTGTGCTGATGCTCCGCACATCGTGTGCTAAGGCTAAACACACATGGTGCTAAGCCCTAAATGCTGTGTAGATAGTAGTTTCTTATTGTAGAATCTTAACCCAAATCGGTCATTAGAGGCTAAACATATTTTGTTTTATTATCGAGCAGATTGTTTGTCTTTGTAACGCAGGCGTAGCGGGCTACGTCAAGCTACAAAGACAGACAAGATGCCGATAAGAAAATAAAAGATGTTAGGAAACAATACTATACCATAGTAATAATGTGAATATTGTGGTCTAATGAGCGATTTGGGTTAAGTTATAAGTTTCGTATTTGTTCGTAAAATTGACCTTATATTATTGCTTAAAACATTTCCAAATATGGAAGAAAATTATTAATTTTGCACAAGATAAACCGTGTTAGACTATTAGGGATGTTGTTAACCCTTTGTCCTCACTAATCATTGTTCTTAAGAAGTGGTAGCATATGCAGTATAATGTAACTTGTAATAAATGCAATCGCACGTTTATGATTACGGCCGATGGCAATGATAAAATGCATTGCAATTGTCCTTATTGTGGAGAGTCGTTGCTCGTAAACTTGCCTACGTTGGCAAGTCCTGTTACCCCTTCTGTACAACAACCTATTATGGGTCAAGGTGAGCAGAAAGGCTCTGGCTCTACGCTGAAAGTCTTGCTTACTATCTTGATAGTTCTTATCTTAGGAGGCTTGGCAGTCTTTGGTTACATCTATTGGAACAACCAGAAGGAAGCTGCTCAGCAAGAACTTCAAGCACAACGCAAGGCGCAAGCTGACTCTATGATGCAGGTTCGTGCACAGATAGAGGCGCAAGAAGCTGAGGCACAGCGACAGGATGAGAAGCGAAAGAGTATCTGCAGATTCTTAGAGTCATTCTATAAGAAAGCTGTTCTTACGGAGGATGCGGATGCAGACTTCTACAGTCGTTACCTCACAGATTACTGTCATCGAATGGTTTTTGGCACTCAAGGCTCTTATGACTATGATGCTGATGAGGCGACTGTGTGGTGGGGTGCCTTTGGAAATACGGCTACAGAGCCAGATTTTAATCAACTTCAACGCAACCTAAAGGTTGATGCTATTGATGATAATTGGTATAAAGTGAGACTGTCGCAAGATGGAGAAACGGAATATCGTCAGGTGAAGGTGCTGTCGCAAGATGGGCATATTCTCATTGACGACGTAAGATAATAACAGACGAAAGGAGGTTTAAATGCAATTTCAGATAGCCTGTAAACATTGTCATCGTCCCTTTGTAATAGAGTCGGAGGGTGGTAATACGCTAAGATGTAATTGCCCCTATTGTGGTGAGAGTATGACGGTTGCAACCCCGCAGATGGGTGCGCCAAGTGGTAGTGCTGCTGAGACAACTGCCACTGTGAACCATGTACAAGTGGAAAGGGATAACACGCAAGGACAAGTCAGACCTGCGATGGAGAAAAAAACATCGAAGGGCGGACTGGGAAAGAAAGTAACCATCATCTTTGTTGGCTTCTTATTGTTCGTTATTCTCATGTCATCACTCTTATATATTATTTTCTCAGCAATGTCAAATTAAACAATAACACACTCAATTTTATGAAACAGACAAAGATAGTATGTTCTATTAGCGACCGTCGCTGTGATGTTGACTTCCTAAGAAAGCTTTTCTTCTCAGGTATGAATGTCGTTCGTATGAATACGGCACATGCAAGTCCTGAAGGTATAAAGGAGATTATTCGCAATACACGTACTGTGTCTCAGCATGTAGCTTTGCTGATTGATACCAAGGGACCAGAGGTGAGAACCACTGCTGTGGATGAGCCTATTCATTACAAGGTGGGCGATATGGTTAAGATTTTCGGTCGTCCTGATGTTGATTCAACAAAGGATATTGTCAATGTTTCTTACCCTGACTTTGCTCGTGATGTGAAGGTTGGCGACCACGTTCTCTTTGATGACGGTGCATTGGATATGCTGATCGTTGAGAGTGCAGGTCCAATGTTAGTCGCACAGGTGCAGAATGAAGGTGATCTTGGCTCACACAAGAGTGTGAATGTACCTGGTGAACATATTGAACTTCCTGCCTTAACAGAGAAGGATAAGGCTAATATTTTGTTGGCAATAGAGGAGGATATCGACTTTATCGCTCACTCTTTCGTTCGTTCAGCAGCTGATGTTCTTGCTGTTCAGAAGATTCTCGACGAGCATAACTCTGATATTAAGATTATCTCAAAGATTGAGAATCAAGAGGGTGTAGACAATATCGACGAGATTATCGATGCTTCATACGGTATCATGATTGCACGTGGTGACTTGGGTATCGAGGTGCCTATCGAGCAGATTCCTGGTATTCAGCGTAGCATTATCAATAAGTGTATCTTGAAGAAGAAGCCTGTTATCGTGGCTACTCAGATGTTACACACGATGATTAACAATCCTCGTCCTACGCGTGCTGAGGTTACTGACATTGCGAATGCTATCTATAGCCACACCGATGCGTTGATGTTGAGTGGTGAGACAGCAAGCGGTAAGTATCCTGTTGAGGCTGTACAGACAATGGCTCGTATTGCTGAAGCAGCTGAGCAGGATGCACATAAGCGTGGACATGTAACTGTTCCGATGGTCAACCAGAATGATCAGCGTGAGTTCTTGTCAAGAAGTGCTATCGAGGCTACTGAGCAGTTGGGTGTAAAGGGTATCATTACCGATAGCGAGACAGGTCAGACTGCTCGTAATCTTGCTGCTTTCCGTGGTCCACACCCAGTGTTGGCTATCTGCTACAAGGATAAGGTACAGCGTTGGTTGAACCTTAGCTACGGTGTTATTGCGGTTTATCAGCATCGCTATAAGTCAAATGAGGAGATGTTTACAGCTGCTTTGCGTATGCTTCGTCAGAAGGGTTACATTGAGTTAGAGGATAAGATTGCTTACCTTTCTGGTACGTTTGGCGAGGGTGGTGGCACTACCTTCCTTGAGATTAATAAGGTGGGTGATGTCTTTGCACGCAAGTATCGCTTCCACCTCCCTGAAGAAGTGAACACGGATGAGGAAGGGGAATAACCCTGTTTTCTCACAGCGTGAATGTCACATGAAGTAAAATTGAAGGAGTGGAGTCTATTTAAGCCAAACTGATTAGTAGATTACAATACGCATTATTGCTACTATGTGTGGTATGGTCTCCCAACTTCTTTTATCTTCTTGTCGGCATCTTATATAGTTTTTTAGCTTGATGTAGTCTGCTACATCTTTGTTATTGAGACAAATAAGGTTCCTCCGAGATATGGCGTGATAAGCTAAAGTTATCATATAATACGGCACACAGAGCAATTCTAAGTTTACAATCAGAAACTTAGAGTTGCTCTGTTTTTTATCTCTTAAACTGAAATCGGTCTATTGTGGACTAATGAACGATTGGGGTTAAAGTGCTAAACGTAAAGACAAACGCTATTGATCCAAACTGCGGTTGAATTCTCTTTTGTCCGAATTTTTCACATACTGATTTTTAAAAGACCACCAAATGGCTTGCAAATAACGCCTAATTGGTTTGCAAAAGGTGCCCTTTTGAAGTCTTACTAACGCCCTTTTGGAGTCCAATTAAGCACCTTTTGAAAGCCTTCTTTGCAACTACTTGATAACAAAATAGTTACGGTAGCGTTAAATTAACTCGCTTTTAAGCTATTCCCTTACCTTTCCTTAGAAGGGTTTGTAAACATATTTCTTTGCTTGTGAGAGGTAAATTTCACACAGAGGAACGGAGTTGAAGGAGGTTTTATCTACCTTGATATAGACTGATATTCCTATTGTAAGGGCTAATAACATACTCGATAATAAAACAAAAGTGGGTTAGGAGCTAATGAATAATATGAATGAATGTAGCTTTGGGTGGGTTTCATTCAGCAGAGTTGGCATTCATGACGATAAAAAAGAGCCTCATCCGAAATATGGAGTGATAAACTAAAACTCTTACATATAAGGCACACAGAGTCACGGAGGGAACGGAGGTAACGCAATGTTACGGAGGTGCCGACGGCACAAAGAGCAACGGAGGTGTAGCATACAGATTCTTGATAACTATTTTGGGGTAAACGCTTTGTATATAAATGGCTAACAAATTTGGTAAACAAGCTCCGTTGCTCTATGCACCGACGGTGCCTCCGTGACTTCTATTGCTTTGTTTTAATAATCCTCCGTCCTCTCCGTACCTCCGTGTGACATTACTTCAAACTCTAAACACAAGTGGCAAACTTTATCATTCCAAAATCCTGAAGACCCCAAAAAGAAAGGTGTCCAGAATCCTCTGAACACCTTAACTGTTTATCTTTTATTTGTCTTATTCAATCAGACAAAGCTATGATTAGCCCTGTTGAACAGGAATCTTCTTAACACGACGCTCGTGTCTGCCACCCTCGAAGCTTGCTTTGAAGAACGCATCGAGAATCTTTTCTGCTGTCTTATTATCAATAAATCTGCCAGGAAGTACAGCAACATTTGCATCATTATGTTGACGAGTCAACTCTGCAACGTCCTTGTTCCATACCAAACCTGCGCGTACACCTTGGTGCTTGTTAAGTGCAATTGCCATACCCTCACCGCTACCACAGATAGCAATACCAGGATAAACTTCACCACTCTCAATGGCTTCAGCCAATGGGTGAGCATAGTCAGGATAGTCGCAACTTAAATCGCTATTACAGCCAAAGTCCTTATATGCATACTTGTGCTCTTCCAAATACTGGATAACGAACTGCTTTAATGGATAGCCCGCGTGGTCGCAGGCAACTCCTACTGTCTTAATTTCCATAAGCTGTTTAGGTTTTTTATGAGCCTCCGCCTTCGGTGATGAGCTTAGAGACTCAGGTTAAACGTTTATGCTAAAAATGCTTTTACTTGCTTATATACATTCTCTGGAGTGAAGCCTAACTTCTCATCCAAGACTGTGTAAGGTGCTGAGAAACCAAAGCTGTTAAGGCCGAATACCTTTCCATTGGCACCAACTAAGCCCTCGATAGTCACTGGCAAACCTGCTGTTAGACCGAAAATCTTAGCATCTCTTGGCAGAATCTGTTCCTGATACTCCTTACTCTGACGGCGGAAGAGACCCTCTGATGGTGCGCTTACGACACGTACCTTCACTCCGTCCTTACGCAACAACTCAGCTCCAGCAACGCAGGTAGAAACCTCAGAACCGCTTGCAACGAGGATAACATCAAACTGCTCGTCAGAGCCTGTTACGATGTATGCACCCTTGCGAGTCTGCTGATAGTCTGTTCCCTCTGGTAGACTCTTCACGTTCTGACGTGAGAAGATGAGTGCTGTTGGCGTATCCATGTTCTCCATAGCCATCTGCCAACAAACGGTTGCAGCATCACTATCGGCAGGACGAAGCACACGAACAGAGTCTTGTCCAGCGTGGTTTTGCAACTTCTCCATCAATCGAATCTGTGCTTCCTGCTCTACTGGCTCGTGTGTAGGACCATCCTCACCAACGCGGAAAGCGTCATGACTCCATACAAACTTAACTGGAGTCTGCATGAGAGCAGCCATGCGAATAGCTGGTTTCATATAGTCTGAGAACACGAAGAAGGTTCCCATAGCAGTGATGACACCACCATGAAGCATCATACCGATACACATACATGCCATTGCCAACTCGCTAACACCAGCCTGGAAGAAGGCTCCGCTGAAGTCATCACGTGTGAGTGCGTGTGTCTTGTTAAGGAAACCATCCGTCTTATCAGAGTTGCTGAGGTCGGCTGATGATACAATCATGTTAGGAACTTGCTCTGCGATAACACCGAGACAAGCTGCAGAACCATTACGTGTAGGAATGTCGCGCTTCTGTACAAGGCCACTCCAATCAATCTTTGGAGCCTTGCCAGAGAACCACTCACGCATCTGTGCTGCCTTCTCAGGATTCTCTTTTCCCCATTGTGCTTCAGCTGCATGACGCTCAGCAACAATCTTTCTGAGTTCTGCTGCACGGTCATCATAAAGCTTCTGAACCTCTGGGAAAATCTTGAATGGGTCTTCTAAGTCACCACCAAGATTCTTTACTGTATTTCTATAGGCATCACCACCCAATGGTGCACCATGTGTTTTAATGCTGTTTTCGTAGCTACTACCGTCAGCCTGCAATGCTCCTTTCGCCATAATAGTCCTACCGATGATAAGCGTAGGGCGGCTTTCTTCCTTGTTAGCAGCTACAAGTGCTTCACGGATAGCGTCTGGATTATTGCCATCAATCTCCAACACATTCCATCCCCAAGCACGATATTTCATGCCAGTATCTTCGTCCATAACCGCTCCACACTCAGTAGAAAGCTGAATGTTATTAGCGTCATAGAACATAATAAGATTGTTGAGTCCTAAGTTTCCTGCCAATCGTCCTACCTCTGCACTAATACCTTCTTGGACACCACCGTCAGAGATAAAGGCATAAATCTTGTGTTGCATCATGGTATGACCAAGTCGTGCTTCAAGGAATTTCTCAGCAACTGCTGCACCGGCAGCGTAGGCATGACCTTGTCCAAGTGGACCAGAAGAGTTCTCTATGCCATGTGCGATATCTCTTTCTGGATGACCTGGTGTGATTGAACCCCACTGACGGAATTGCTTTATATCGTCAATTGTGAACTTTCTCTGGAGTGTTAACGCAGCATAGAGCATTGGTGACATGTGACCTGGGTCGAGATAGAATCGGTCACGTCCAGTCCACTCAGGCTGATCTGGGTCAAAAACGAGAAATTCAGAGAAGAGAACGTTGATAAAGTCGGCACCGCCCATAGCGCCACCAGGGTGTCCTGATTTAGCTTTTTCAACCATTGACACTGCGAGAATTCTGATGTTATCCGCTGCTTGGTCCATCAAATGCTTGTCATTCATAAATAGATAGGATTTTTGAAATTATAATGCAAATATAAAGATAAATATGGAGACATCAAAATAATAAACTTACTATTTTCCCCAAAATATTCAAAAATGCCTAAAGCTTAGTATTTGCTTTGCTCCGTTTGGTTGATGAGTGGTTGTTTTATGACTGTTTTATCGTAATTCATCATCCTTTTGCAGTAGCTTGTTTCAGCGTTGGATGATGTCGTTATCGTCACCTTTTATAGTTGTGCTAAGGCCTCGCACATAGTGTGCGGAGGCTTCGCACAACTGGTGCGGGGCGTTAGTACGAATCATTTTGTGGGTAATCAGGTATATGGTCAGGTGTAAGAGAGGCAGCAAAGGATGAATAGGAACATGATAAAAGGGTATATCAGAATGTTTGTCAGTGACCTTTTAACATTTGATATACCCTTTTTATGTGTTATCTTAGCTAAACGCTTCTATCGTTAGCCTTCTTATGAAGGACTATAGAGAGGCATCTGAATAGGCTTGTTTGTTGATGCGATACAATGCGGCACCACGCTTGCTGGTTATCTTATCAATATACTTTGTCTTCTCAATGAAGTCGATTTGCTTGATACGCTTACGGAAGTTGCGTTTGTCAATCTCAACACCCATAATCGCTTCGTGGACATTCTGAAGCTGTGTGAGCGTGAAGAGTTCTGGGAGAAGGTTGAAACCGAGTGGGTCTTTGTTGATGAGCTTACGGAGTTGACTTAATGCTAATTGTACCATCTCGATGTGGTCACCAAATAGCTCTGGTAATTTGTTGATGTCAACCCACTGTAGGTCGTTCTCTTCCAACAATTTATTATCGTAGTCAGACACATTGATGAGTGCACAATAAGCGATTGAGATAACGCGATCACCAGGGTCACGGTCGGTTTCACCGAAGGCTCCTACCTGACGCATATAGATGTCATTAATGCCTGTGCATTGGAAAAGAACTCTGTTGGCTGCCTCTTTCAAGCTCTCGTCTTCTCTAACGAATCCGCCGTAGAGAGATAGTTTTCCGCTGTACGGTTCAACCTTACGCTTACCAACGAGTAACTGTAGCTTCTTGTTTTCGAACCCGAGTACGATGCAGTCGACCGAAACTAATAGTTTGGGTTCACCTTTGTAGTATTTATTCATGTTGTAGGTTTTGATATGAGATGTAAACTTGTAAATATCTCTTGGTTAGGTAGTAATATCTTTTTTGTTGTGTATTGGGATTTAAAGGTCTTCATCCGTTGGATTACTCCATGTGTTAATGGCGCTTATTTTTAGCTAAGGGCTGAACTTCCTATGTTGAATCCAGCCCTTATACTAATTAAATATCGATGAAAATGACACCTCGTTAGATGCCATTATGCTCTTAGCAAACCTTGTGAGAACCTTCACTGATAACCACAGGATAGACTTCTGGGGCATGACCATACTTGGCTGTGAACTTCTCTGTTGCGTCAGCAATGAACTTGTCATACAACTCATCCTTAACGAGGTTGATGGTACAACCACCGAAGCCACCACCCATGATGCGGGAACCTGTTACGCCATTCTCCTTAGCAACGTCGTTGAGGAAGTCGAGTTCTTCGCAGCTTACCTCATATTCCTTGCTAAGTCCGTGATGTGTTTCATACATCTTCTGACCAACTGTCTCATAGTCACCAGCAACAAGTGCGTCACAAACAGCGAGTACGCGCTCCTTCTCACCGAGAACGAAGTGTGCACGCTGGTAGTCTTCAGCACTAACCTTGTCCTTAACAGCCTCTAACTCGTCCCAATTAGCATCACGCAATGTCTCATACTTCTTCTCAGGGAACTGCTTAGCGATAGCTGCAACAACGTTCTCACAGCTTCTGCGACGATCGTTATATGGGCTACCAACAAGTTCGTGCTTAACCTTTGAGTTGACAAGAACGAGCTTATAACCCTGTGGATTGAATGGGAAATACTCGAATTCACGGCTGCGGCAGTCAAGGCGCATCAGCTTACCTTTCTGACCGAAGACGCTTGCAAACTGGTCCATGATACCACAGTTCACACCGATATACTTGTGTTCTGTAGCCTGACCAGCGAGTGCGATGTCCCACTTTGATATCTTATTATCAGCAAACAAGTCGTTTAATGCGCATCCGAAACAGCTCTCCATAGCAGCAGATGAACTCATACCTGCACCGAGAGGAACGTCACCAGCAAAGGCAATGTTGAAACCCTTTACGTCAACACCAAGTGCTTTGAACTCCTGTACCATGCCATAAATGAAGCGTGCCCATGTAGCGCGTGGACCCTCTGGGTCGTCAACTTTGAACTCTACACGGTCCTTGAGGTCGATAGAGTAGCACATAACAGTGTTTGTACCATTAGGACGAACCTCTGCCATAATACCCTTGTCTACTGCACCTGGGAATACGAAACCACCATTATAATCAGTGTGTTCGCCAATAAGGTTAATACGTCCCGGTGAGAAATAAATGTTTCCAGTCTGGCCGTCGAAGTGCTTGATAAAACGACTTCTTACAAATTCTATGTCCATGTTAGTAATGTTTTAATTGATAGTTTGGTTTTTATGTTTATATATCAATATAATGGCAAGCGTAATGCCTACCATTATAAAGATGTATGTTTTAAGCCTTCTTTGAAGGATGTGAGCCTACTAAAGCGTAGAAGAGTATGTAGCCTAACATGCCAACGACGAGCCAGTAGCTCTGAATATATCCTATTTTTGTTGCCATGAGGTTCTGAATGAATGGCATTATACCACCACCAACAACCATACTCATGAAGAGACCAGAAGCTGTTGCTGTGTATTTACCAAGGCCTTCGGTAGCGAGGTTGAAGATAACACCCCACATAACTGATGTACAGATACCACAAAGGATGATGAACAATACCTTTGTTGGAACCTCTACTTGGTCGAATGTGCTCTCTGCAAGGTTAGGAATTGAAAGGCTCATCTTTACATCCTCTGGCATGAAGATAGCCACGAGCAAGAGGAGGAGGGCTACTGTAGAGGTTATGGTCAACTGCATACGAGATGATACCTTACCGCTGATGAAGGCACTAACGAAGCGACCTACGAGCATCAACATCCAATAAACACCTGCAATCAAACCTGCTGTGGTAGCACTACCGAGTACACCACCCTTTGCAACTGGCAGACTGAGATAGTCGAAGATTTGTGCTGGGATACCTATCTCGATACCTACATAGAAGAAGATAGCAATGATACCGAGCAACAGCTGGCGATAACGCACAGCCTCCATGACACCACCAAGAATATCGGTCTTCTCTGTTTCTGGCTCTGTCAATTGTGTAAACCAAACGATAACGAATGATACTGCGAAGATAATCAGTGCTATCAGCAACAAAGGTCTTACTACATTGAGCGATGTATTCTTTGTAATCTCACCAATCATAGAGCCCACGAGTATTGGAGTCAGCGTCGCTGCGAGTGAGTTCAACGAACCACCCGTCTGAATCAGCTGGTTACCACGGTTACCACCACCGCCAAGAAGGTTCAACATTGGGTTTACAACGGTGTTCAAGATACAAACGCAGAAACCGCAGACGAAGGCTCCGAGCAAGTAAACGATGTATGTGATGATAGCATTTCCGTCCATGGCACTTGAGCATAACTGTATTCCGATACCCACTAAACCAAGTGCCAAAGCAACAAGAGCAGTCTTCTTATATCCGTATTTTGTAATCATTATACCTGCAGGAATACCCATGAAGAGGTAAGCTGCAAAGTTCATAAAGTTACCCATCATAGCAGCCCACTCATAGTGTTCCTTCCAAATTGAACCAAATGGTGCCGCCATATTGGTTACGAAAGAGATCATCGCAAATAAGAACATCATGGTGATAATTGCCACCAAGGTTCCTTTCTTGTTAGTTTGATTTTCCATTTTGATATTTCAATTTTTATTTATTATTTCCTTTTTAGATGCTTATTTCTCTACACCGAACTTATAAATCGTTCTCTGTGTGTACTCCTTACATGGCTCTAAGATGACTGAAGGGAAATAAGGATGGTTTGGACTGTCTGGGAAGTGCTGTGCTTCGAAGCAGATAGCACTGCGACGTGGGAAGGTTGCACCATGCTGTCCCTTATAGCCGTCAGCCCAGTTATGGGTATATACTTGAACACCTGGCTCTGTTGTATACACCTCCATTGTTCTGCCACTCTTTGGTTCTTTGATGCGTGCAGCGAATGATAGCTCGCCTTCTTCCTTCTTATTCAGTACGAAACAGTGGTCGTAACCTGCACCATTCTTAATCTGTTCGTGGTCAGCGTCGATATCCTGACCTACTGCCTTTGGCTCACGGAAGTCGAATGGAGTACCAGCTACCTTCAAAATCTCACCCGTTGGGATGGATGTTTCGTCAATAGGAAGATAGAAGTCTGCGTTTATCTGGCATTCTAAGTCGTCAATTGTTGGTGTAGGATTAGCAATACCTGCCAAAGAGAAGAATCCATGACTGGTAAGATTGATAATCGTCTTCTTGTTTGTCTTTGCAGAATACTTGATAATGAGTTCATCGTTATCAGAGAATGAGTAGGCTACCCAGACTTCAACTTCGCCTGTATAGCCTTCCTCTCCATAAGAAGAGATGTACTTCAAAACAACGGCATGGTCGTTAACTTGTACTGCATCCCATACCTTTGCGTTAAAGCCCTCCTTACCTCCATGCAGAGAGTTAGGACCATTATTAATAGCAAGTTTATACTCCTTTCCGTTCAACTGGAAACGACCTTTAGCAATACGGTTGCCATAACGGCCAATAAGTGTTGAAAGATAAGGCTCTGGTGAGGCGATAACCTCTTGTATATTGTCATGTCCTTGAATGACATTTGCTAATTTACCTTCTTTGTCAGGAACCATAATAGCAACAATCGCACCACCGTAATTAGTGACTGCAACCTCATTGCCCTTGGCATTTCTGAGTACATAAAGATCGGTTTTCTTACCGTCTATTGTCGTCTGGAAGTCTTCTTTTTTCAGTCCACACGCGTAGTGTGTCTCTTCGGTATTTACCATGATGTTCTGTTTTTAGTTACTATTTCAAGACCTGCAAAGTAAATAAAAATAAACGATAACTGCAAACTTAACTTTGAAAATAATAGGGTATGGTGTGTTAAAAACAATTAACATAACGGCTATTTAATCCAAATCGACCATTATGATTTTATGGAGATTTAATCTCTTATGATCGATTTGGATTAAAAATGTCTTTATTCTTTAAGATTAATCTAAGTCTTTTAAACGAAGATAATACCTCTTTTTATAAGGATTCGTGTGCAAATATTGGATTAAATAACCTCTACGTATCCTCTATTTCTTAGCGGGACAAGCCTTAAGCAAAGGATAGTTTGACGTCTCCTGAAACTTTGTTAGCTTATTATACATGTGTTCTAAATCGTCTAATTTCTTTTGCTGAAGCATTTCTTTGGCAAAAGGTGTTGTCGGACTGTTAGGATATGTCTTTATAAATCGTTCCCATTCTTTCTTCACATCTTTGTCTAAATGTACGTCATCGTAAGATATAGGGGTGTTATCAAGGCCAAACAAAAAGGCATACTGGAGAAATTTATAGTCATCTTGTAGTCTACAGAATAATTCTTTCTGCGTTGGATTTGCCTTTACATAAGCCTCATATCGAGCAAGCAGATTACCCAACTCTCGCCAAGTTATTATCAGTCCAGCATCTGGGGCAATGTTCTCACTGTCCTTTAATAGGTGCCAAAAGTCTTGGTAGTATTTCGGTAAGAGCTTGACATACTTAGTATAGAACTTAGCTGGAGGTGCAAGTTCTACTATTCCCTCTCCCAAATCTTCTACATCTATGCCGTACTTCTTATAATATTGTTCCTTCTGTATTATGGAATCATGTGGCTCTTTCTCATTACCTTCATCATCCATCCTAAATTCGTAATAGTGGTCAAGGAAATAGCTTTCATGCTCGTTGATTTTAAGTAACTCTTTTTCCACTTGTGTATTAAAATCATCAAAGATTCTACAACGCTCCTCTGGTGTTGCAGCTTCAATTGTAAGGTCAATAACTTGCTCATGAAGTTGAATACGTTTCAGAGGGTCAGTAGTCTTTGCAAGAACCTGTTTTATGCTGTCGATATTAGCTGTTTGTTTTATACTGTCAGCCTTTGTTTCCTGCTTTATGCTGTCAATATTTTGTATGTCTTTATCTGATTGCTTAGAGGGATTGTTTTGACACGCTGTCAATAGTGCAATTCCAGATAAGAATAAATAAAGAAATCGTTTCATAAGATGATAAATAAGAGTTTTAATAATGATTCTATTTTGTTCTCATAACTTTATTATGATTCGCAAAGATAGATAAAAAAGGAGGAAGTTCCAAAAAATTGTGTTTTATTTCTTTTCGTGCGATTTCTGTATGATGAAACTCTCCTTTCTATGGATGTGTACGCTCATAGATACTCCGTTTTAGCTTTTTCATAACTTTTTATCTAAGCTTTCTTTAATGAATAGTATAATTCACTGTAGATATATAGCACATAAATAAGCGCTATCTCTGTATGAAATATTATGACAAAACAATGCGTTTGATGTCTTACTTTTAGGTTAAAAATGGTGTTTTCGATCACTCTTGTAACTATCAAGTAATCAGATAGTTGAAAAATAGTGTTGTAAAAGGTGCCTAATTGGACTTCAAAAGGGCGTTAGTTAGACCTCAAAAGGGCACCTTTTGCAAGCTAATTAAGCCTTAATTCAAGCGCAATTAAGCACCAATAAAATTTCAGGTTGTGATTTTTCTTTACAATATGGGTGCGAACTTAGTTTCTTTCTTGGGTCTTCCGAGGTATGGAGTGATTAACTAAAGCTCTTATGTAATAAGTCACACAGAGTTACGGAGGGGACGGAGTCATAAACTATAAGCAGAGGTGCGAATGGCACAACGAGGGACAGAGGTGTAGTGTGCAGATTCCTGATGCCCTTTGGGGTAAACGCTTTACATATAAATTGCTAATAGAATAGGCAAACTATCTCGGTTACTCCACGCACCGACGATGCCTCCGTGGCTCCCATTGCTTTGTATTTAATAATCCTCCGTCCCCTCCGTGACTCTGTGTGATACTTCGTCAGAGTCCTAAATTTAGGCTGCCCTCCTTATCTCTCTAAACTTCTGAAGCGTAATCATAAAGGTAAATACCATGTGCATTGTGAGGCAACAAGGTTTACGCCTTACTTCTTTCTTGCCACATACCTATCATATAATGGTTTGAAAATAGGGGGAACGGGGCGCGTTTATATAGCTCTGTAAGATAATCCTTAGCAGTGTCACTGTTGCTGTAATCCCCTTTCTGAGTGAGCATTTCTTTAAGTATTTGGTAGCTCCATGGGGCAGGGTAGGCACAAAGAAGTTGGAGGACCTCATCAGCATCATAGTATTCTTGTTTGATAGTAGCTTGACAAGCAGCCTTAGCATACCACTCAAAGGCAGGGTCGTTCCAATTACTGATAGCGTCACATGCCTCATAGGAGCATTCACCTGCTTTCTTTAGATTGTCTTTCAACAACTTGTTGATACGCTGTCGGTCATTGGGATTCTTGTATTGAGCGAGGAGAGGGAGGATAGCATCATTCCCCTTGTCGGCTTCTTCGATGACTGTGGCATAATAAATCTTATGGGGTTTGAAGTCTATGGGCAGTCCATCTTCAAAGCCATAGTGCTTCATATAATCGAAGAAGATGAGGCTGTCAAGGGAGAAACGCAGCTGGTTGGATAGTTTAAGTTCGTAGCCATCGTACCTATAGACAGAGAGGGCAGCGCGATAATAAGGCTCTTCAAATCCGCTACATCCAGACATCAACTCTACGTATGTCGTATCTTTCAATGCCTGCTTCAATACATCAATTACTTGATTGTCAGCTTTTTTCAGTAGAATTCTGTATGCCCAGAGCCTTGTTATGCGTGAAGTATCGGTATTAGCAATCTCCACTAACTGTTCTACCGTTGTGTGACGGCTGAGCTGATCGGCATAATCTAATTGTTCAGACCGCCTTCCTGCGTAACCGATACCCCTTGAAAGTGCCATATACTGGCAGTGGTGGAAGGAATCAAGTGCCACGATAGCACTATCAGATAACCTGTCTGAAAACTTTGTGCAAGAGCCGTAGCCACTGCCTAAAGCTATCAGTGTGAGGACTGATATGACAAGATAAATACGTTGTTTAAGCACTAAGTAGTTCATTATTATATCTTTTTCTTTATTTATTCAGTCAGTGTATAGCCGAGTCTGACGTTAAGTCGGTGGGCAAGTTGTTCTATCTTCTTCCTCCGTTCAGAATCTATTTCGTAGTCACGGAGCTGTTCGATGACACGGAGAGGGGGAATGGTGTCGGTGAGCCATGGGTCTCCCACTATCCTTGTAGGGCAATAGAAAGCGATGACATTCAATGAATCGTAAACCTTGATAGAGTCGGGACTGCCGTAACTATAGAATGATATTCTCTTTTCTGTTAGTCCGTTAACTTTATAAACACCTATCAAGTTGTTGTCAAAGAAGTCGTACTCTCGTCTTACGAGGTAATCACCATCTTTACAGAAGCAGGTCGAAGGGAGAAAAATATCGCCTCCAATGACTTGAAGGAAAATGGCAAGTAGCCAACACCCAACACCCATCACCCCACTGTAAAGGCGTATCACCAACTTCCTTTTGCTTTTTCGTGCTGCAATCATCAGTGCAATCGGTGACAGAAGAGCAGTCCAAATTGGTATGTAAGTCAGTCCCCACCGCAGGTGTACGTCTTCGGGTAGCAGGATATAAATCAGCCCACAGAGGAATATTGCACCAAGGTGTAAGCCCATTGCAAGCGATAGTTCTTTGCGTTGAACAAAGTCTTTTATCCTATTCCATTGTGGTTTTTGCATATTGTTAAAGTTAGTTATGGGACAAATTTACGTTTTTCTACATTAATAAGCAAGTATTTGTTCTGTTTTTTGTGGTTCTCACTATCTTTTCTTTTCTCATCCTCCGATATAGAAGAGCCTTTTCTCATACTCCTTCGAAGATGTGGATAACGCTTTGAAAAATCATTACATAAATTCAAATAAAACCCCTATAAATAAAGATAAAAACACATATAAAAAGCATGTTTGTAACCAACAGGAAATCAGTTAGTTATAAAGTAGTATCAGAAAAGGTGCCTAATTGGACTTCAAAAGGGCGTTAGTTAGACCTCAAAAGGGCACCTTTTGCAAGTCAATTAGGCATCTTTTAGAAGCCAAAAGAGCATGTATAGGTTTTGAGTTGTATGAAAATAGTTTACAAATAGCAATATATGGGAACCAGTTGTTTGCAGAAGACGGATAGGTTTAGTATCTATTTGCATTTTATCTTGTAGTTTATCCTCCTTTGTAAGACCAAGTCATTTGAGATATTAATACCCTACAAGCGTATAAATCTTTACCCTATCTCTACTCTATGAATTTAACAAACGACCCCCTCTTGTTTATAAAGTGATTGCAGAATAACTACTAAGTAGTTTTTGTGTTAACTATGTTTAAAATCGCAAAAAATAAATAGGTTGTGGAGAAATACCTGCTGTTTTTTTCGTAATTTTACCCCCGAAATTCATTTAAGGCATGAGTAATAACTCAGTTACATGCCGCATATTGGAAATAGATGAAGCAAAAGACAACGATAAAACTTATCTATGCGTGGACACTTCTTTTTGTGTTCACTTCTATGCTTTTGCTCAAAGATTTCCACTATCATAACACTTCTTATCACGGTTCAGACAAGGCTTCTGTAAGCCATAATGCTTCGTTGAAGCAGGTTTGTAGCACTTGTGACTTCACAATGCACGAGTCTGTCGAAGCCAAAGCAACAGTTTTCCAGCCTGTTGTAGCGATAAGTTGGGTCCCAAAACGTATATTTACAGAACAAACTGTCTATCAGGCTGTTGTCTCAATCAATAGCCATTCGCCTCCGACAGTGGGCTAATCATCACCTTATTTATATGGGATAGGTGTGCACTAAGGTGTGCATACATGTCCGTAAGACAAACTTTTCGTAGGTTCTTTGCCTATTTAAGGGGGCGAAAGAGCCGTCTATTGACATTTAATATTTAGTCTATGATGCTTAAATTAAAATTAGACAGGCATCAGTGGGCTGGTGTTTTATTCGCATTGCTGTGTTGGTGTATGCCGTTAGCTGCACAGCATGAGAATACCACTAAGCCTACTCATGATTCCATTTGCCTAAGTGAAGTTGTGGTTTCTACTCGTCGCCAGATGATGAGTGTAAACCAAATAGGCAGTCAAATCAATCAAACCGCCATTACAAATGCTATGGGACGCTCCTTGGGTTCGCTGCTTGAGGGCGTCAGTGGTATTAGTTCTATCCAGACAGGAACAATTGTTTCAAAGCCTGTGATACACGGAATGTATGGCAATCGCATACTCTTGGTGAGCAATGGTGCACGTCTGACGGGGCAGCAATGGGGTGCAGATCATGCCCCAGAAGTAGATAAAAATAGTTATAGTAACATCGAAGTGGTGAAAGGAGCAGATGCTGTAAGATATGGTTCAGAGGCTCTTGGCGGTATTGTACTTATGCAACCTTCCCCCTTACCTTACGACGTCAGTGGTCTTCATGGTATGGTAGCGGGACTTTATGGCACCAATGGCAGACGCTTCGGAGCCTCAGGTTATGTTGAAAATAGCTTTAAGTGGCATGGCGACTGGGCATGGCGTTTACATCTGAATACCGAGAATGGAGGCGACAGAAGTACGGCTCATTACCTGCTAAACAATACCGGAATGCGTGAAAACGACCTATCCCTCGCCTTAGGTTATAGGCGTGGAGCGTGGCGATTAGAGACAGGTTATAGTCTGTTTGCACAGAAATTAGGTGTTATGCAGAGTGCACAGATGGGTAACGAACAGCTGTTACAAGAGCGTATCCGCCTCGGTCAGCCTGTCGACTTCACACCTTTCAGTCGGCATATAGACTATCCTTTTCAGCAGATAACTCATCATAATGTCTATTTCAAGGCGTTTTTTGATCACGAAAAGATAGGACATTTCGCTTTTCAATCAACCTTCCAGCAGGACAATCGACGCGAAAACCGCATCCGACGTCTGAACCATTCGGACATCCCTACCGTCAGTTTGCACTTGAATTCGTTGCAGAACTCACTCGTATGGAACAAGGGCTATCAGCATTGGAAGAGTGAAGTGGGAGCGCAACTGCTGATAACTGATAACACGAACGAGCGTGGAACGGGTGTTGTTCCTATCATTCCGAATTACACGGAGGTAGCTTTCGGACTCTATGCGCTGCAGAAATACACTGCTGATCGATGGGGAATGGAGGCTGGAGTGCGCTTCGATGGACAGCAAACGAAGGCTGACGGCTATGATTGGACAGGACGAAGATATGGCGGAAAGCGTGACTTTGCGAACTTTACTTACAGTCTTGGCGGTCATTACCACATCAATAAACAACTGAAACTGACCTCCCATTTCGGTGTAGCTTGGCGTGCCCCACATGTCTATGAGCTGTATAGTAATGGCAATGAACTTAGTTCTGGTATCTTTGTGAAAGGCGATTCAACCCTTCTTTCAGAGCAGAGTTACAAGTGGATTACCTCATTGAAATATACAAGTAAGTACTTTGATGTTCAGCTCGATGGCTACCTTCAGTGGATTAATAACTACATCTTCGACCAGCCAACAGGGCGAAATATCACGGTCATATCGGGTGCTTACCCTGTATTCCAGTACAGACAGACACGTGCTTTCTTCCAAGGTGTCGACTTAGATGCCCACGTTCGCCCCGTATCGTCGCTCGATTATCATCTTGTTACGGCAATGATTTGGGCACGTGAGATGCCTTCTCACGCCTATCTACCTTATATTCCGAGCTTCCGTCTGACCCATTCGCTGACGTGGTCGCTGCCTTTCTTCAAGGCATTCTCACCTAAGTTAGGACTCACTCATCGCTTTGTGGCTAAGCAAACACGCTTCAATCCAGCCACAGACCTCATCGCCAACAGTCCTGAAGCCTATCATCTTATGGGCTTTGATGTTAGCTTCTCAGTGCCAATGCGTGAGGGACAGTCACTCCGAGTAGGACTGATGGGCGACAATATCCTTAATCGTGAGTACAAGGAATACACTAACCGCAGCCGCTACTATGCCCATGATATGGGGCGTGACGTGCGCTGTATGATTACATGGAACTTCTAATTTAAAAGATAAAAACGATGAAAACAAAAAGATTTATAAATGGTCTTGCGCTTGCTTTCAGTGCAGTAGTGACCATGCTGTTCGTGGGTTGTAACCCAGAACAGCCTGAGAATGAGAAAGAAAACAAACTACATGAAGACCCTGTTCGGGCTGTCTTTACACTGCAGGAAGGAACACTCGACAATGCTTCTGCCTTCGACAATACGCCAAAGATGGCTAACTTCAAAGCGGCTTCAGTTCCTGCTCAAGTGATAGAGTGGGAGACAACGGCTGGTCAAGGCTGGCATGTGACGAGTGCAACGAAGTCGTTCAACGTAAAGAATAGCGTTGACAATCCTTCTGTCGTTTACCTTTTGAAGATGGAGTATTATAATGCAAAGGGCGAAATGATGAACAGTCAGTTCTATAACCTTGGTCAGGACAAGATTCATCAGCACTTCTTCTCAATGTTCAAGCAGGTGATGTATGAAGGACAGATGAGCTCTGTGCGTGTCACAAACAAAGCAGAACTGCCTTACGACTACCGCTATATCGACGAGTTGAACGGCACTTTCATTGGCGATACGAACCCTATGGGCTTCGAAGGTCTTATCAAATTCGTGAAGCCAGGACGTGAGTTTACACTCTCTGTCGACCTGCTCCACGCTGCAGGAAGTAAGTTTGGTGACGACGGAAAGGCCTCTCCTTTCTACAATCCAGCTGGAAAGTTGCTTAGCACTGGACTTTGGGATATCAACGTTAAACTGCCTATCGTGATTGATGGACAGTCTACTGAGCAGAGTGAACTCGACCCTTCGCTTATCAATCCTGCAAAGGCGGTGATCGAAATCTATAATGGTCACCTCCATGGTCCACATGCTTTTCATCAGAACCCAACACCAAAAGAATTGAAGTATATCGGTCGTAACTATAAACTTACCTATACTTTGGAGAATGGAAAGTGGGTGGCTGACCCACAGAATGGTAAGAGTGTGAATCTTATGGGTAGCAGTCAGGACCATTATGTGTCAGCTTTTGTCATTCACTACTACGACAAGGCGGGCAACGAAATTACCTCTCAAATCGTCAATAATGGCGAAGACAGCCACTATCAGCACTTCTTTATGGTAGATGATATTCGCCCTTCTTATGGCGGAAAGAAGGAGGCTACCGATGTTAATTCTACTGACTTCTTCGATTATGTCTACTGTGATACGGACCCATGGAATAAGACTAACAAGTTTGATGGTGCTAAATTCACTGGTCAGTCGAACCCTATCGGACACAAAGGCTACTTTAAGTTCTTGCGTACGCATAAGCAGTTTAACCTCGAAATTCGCCTGATGCGCGCTCGTAACTCTAAGTTGACCAATGGCGAAGCAAGTCCTTTCTGTGCGCCAACCGCCCGTCAGTTGAAGGAGGAAGCGTGGCTGCCAACCATCGTCGTACCGATGAATATCTATATGGACAGCGATGAGCGCGAACTGGATGCAAAGGTTTACGATACTGATTACGATAAGTTAAGCGACAATGCAAAGGATTATTCAGAGAGTAACTTGGTGTCAATTCGTTCGCTGATGGATGCCTTTGGAATAACCGATATCAAGACTGCTGTCCTCGATTTCTGGTGGAATTTCCACGGAGATAGCAAGCACAGCGATGCTGGTTTCTGGTTCTAATCGCAAGAATTAAAGACTCATTCCTTCCTCTCTTAATATCGTGAGAGGAGGAAATTATATGGGAGACAGAAAGTATTTACATGCTTTCTGTCTTCTGTATTTCTGTATTATTGTAAAAACCTTTCATATCCTCGATTTAAAAACATCATCTTTTGGCTTTGAAAAGACGCCCTTTTGGCTTGCAAAAGATGCTCTTTAAGCCCCTTACTAACGCCCTTTTAACGCCTTACTAACGCTATTTTGAAAAACGCTTTTGCAACTACCTGAACACGAGAGAGTTATAACGATGTTTAAAATACTTGTTTTTAGTCTTTTATTCCACCTTTTTTCTCGCTATTTTGTAATAATATTTCATAACGTTGTGCGGATGAATTTTCTCACAGAGGACACAGATTTACGGTGATATGATTTTGTTTCCTAACAGCTTTTATTTTCTTATCGGCATCTTGTCTGTCTTTGTAACTTGACGTAGCCCGCTACGTCTGCGCCTAAAAGACAAATAATCTGCTCAATGATAAAACAAAATATGTTTAGGCTCTAATAATAGATTTGGGTTAAAATACCTATTAGTAAGTATTGACAAGACGGAAATCTTCGCCTATCTTTGCAGCAAAAATCGACAGAATGGAGAAACGATTAGTATGCCATAGAACGTCAAGTGGAAGAAAGCGTATTGCAGGTTGAATGCAATACGCTTTTTTTTATGAACAAAATAAAACATTGTCCGTTAATAATGCTATTATGAAAACATTAAAAGAAGATGTGCGGAGTAGGATTGTCATGGCTGCCCGCAGTGAGTTTGTTAAGTGTGGTTATAGGAAGACATCGATGCGTACAATCTCGGCTAAGTCTGGTGTTGTGCTGGGGAATATATACAACTATTTTAAGACAAAGGACGATATCTTCTGTGCTGTCCTTCGTCCGCTGCTCTCTGTGATAGGCGAGTGTATGGCGGAGCACAGCAAGGGTGAGCACGAGGAAAAGCGTCTTGACTTCTCTCGACAACGGCAGAAGGAATTCCTATCGAGTATGCTTCGCATTATCTTCTTATATAAGGAGGAGTTGAGGCTACTGCTCTTTGAGTCGCAGGGCACCTCCTTAGAGAATTTCCGTGAGACCTTTATCGACGAACAGGTGGCGATAAGTAGGACTTACATGGAGCAGGTGGAGACGAGTGTGTCGCCCCTCTTCTTTCGTATCAGCGCCTCTACATGGCTGACAATCATCGGTGAGATTGTGTCGAGACCCGACCTTCAGCAAGAGGAGGTGAGGCAGGCTCTGACCGAATATATACGCTACAACACGGCAGGGTGGCAGGAACTCATAAAACAATAAGTAGGTATGAAGAGATTAATCCTTATCATAATCGTGTGTCTGTGTCCTCTGCTCGTGGCAGCCCAACGGCTGCTAAGGGGTAAGATCATGGAGAAAGAGACGTCGACTCCTATCTGTGGAGCATGCATAGCAGTCAAGGGAACGAAGCAGAAGACCCTCTCTGACAAGGCTGGCGACTATCAGCTGACGGTTCCCACAGCGGGTGCTTACACGATAGAGGTGTCGGCAGTAGGCTACAAACGGCTGAGGGAGGTCGTTGCGGCGGGTGGTGATGTGACAAGAGACTACTATCTTGAACCCTCATCGACCTCGTTGCGTGAGGTTGTCGTGCGGAGTTCGGCACAGAGTGCAGAGATAAACCAGATACGACAAAGCCCTATGGCCGTGACAGTTGTGGATGGTGCGAAACTGAGAGGACGGTCGAGTAGCATAGAGGAGATACTGACGAGGACATCAGGAATTAAGGTTCGGAAGGCAGGTGGACTGGGTAGTGCATCGCGCATCTCGGTTCATGGCTTAGAAGGGAAGCGTGTGGCAGTGTATATTGATGGGTTCCCACTGAACAGTCCCGACGGTTCGTTCGATATTAACGACATCCCGATAGACGTCATCAAGTATATCGAGGTGTATAAAGGAATTGTTCCTGCGGAGTATGGGGGAGACGGTTTAGGAGGTGCCATCAATATCGTCACGCGAGAAGATGAGTGCGATTTGGTGGGCTTCACACAAGAGTTGGCATCCTTTGGGACGGTGAAGACACTCGTAAGTGGACAAAAGCTCTTTAGCCGACCGGGGATATTATTTAACGTGGCATTCTTTAAGAATAAGTCGAAAAACGACTATATGATGTCGTGGCCAGTGTTCGAGACCAATCTGCCTGCGTCGGCATATAGAAAGGTGAGACGTAGGAACGACTATTACGAAGCCAATTTTTATCATGTTGGGTTAGGGTTTAGGAAACTTTACTTTGATAAGTTCGACTTAGAATGTGCCTTTTATCAGAACAAGAAGGGGATACAGTCACTTAATTTCGACGCTCGTCATGCCTATACAAAAGGGATAAATATCATGCCAAACCTCGTGTTGGAGAAACAAGACTTCCTCGTTAAAGGACTGGATATGAAGTACACTATCGTCACACCTATCATCCGCTCGAATATGACAGACACCGCCACTACGAGGAGACAATGGGACGGAACAGTCACACAAGCCGTAGGAGAGACGGACGACAATCTTTTTAACGAGTCGCATGATCGGCAGTTTGAGGTGAGGAGTAAGTTTAACTTGAAATATACACGGGGTCGGCACACTCTTAATCTCAATGACCAATACGCCTACTCGGCTTATACTCCTAAGGACGAACGCATGAAAGGTTATCTTGGCTTTGACCCCAGTGCCTATCCAAGTAGGATGACTGCAAACAACATTGGGCTCAGTCATCTGTTTGTCTCGGCTAATCATCGGTTTCAAAACGCATTGACACTCAGCATCTACTACCTTAACTCGAGGATTTACAGAACCAGTGACGCGCTGGCGAAAGGGCAGGTAACAGACGAGTTAGCACCGAAGCAGACCCGTGTGGAACGGTCGTATTATGGCTTCAGTGAGGGCTTCAGCTATGAACTGTGGAAGGATGTGCGGGCGAAGCTGTCGTTCTCGCATAACGTGAGGATACCCGATACGGGCGAACTCTTTGGTAATGGGGTAAGCATCAAACCGTCGGTGAACCTGCAGCCAGAGGTGGGGAATAATCTGAACCTTGGTTTCATCGTCGATAGAAGAGGACTGTGCGGACTCGTGAGGGTGCAGTGGGAGACGAATTTCTACTATATGATGATGAAGAACATGATAAGACTCTTTCCTGCTGACACACGTTCTATCTATACGAACTTAGGGAAGACAAGGACCATTGGAATGGACACTGACGTGAAGGTGGACGTCACACGCAATGTCTATCTCTACTTTAATCTCACCTTACAGGATATCCGAGACAGGCAAAGATGGTTTAATGACGAACAAGGAACGAGCAACCCTACCTATAATAAGCACGTCCCTAACATCCCTGCCTTTTACTATAACTATGGCATGGAGTACCATGCAGAGGGCTTGATAGGGCGCCGAGAGCTGTCGAGAGTATATATCGACGTGTCGCATGTGGGCGAGTTTGACTGGGGATGGCAGATGAGTTCGCTTGCAGAGGAGCGTAGAAAATGGCGTATCCCATCCAATGATGTCTTCACGATAGGCCTCCAACAGTCTTTATGGCATAATAATATGTCACTGAGCCTTGAGTTAGAAAACGTCTTCAACAAGGAGAACTACATGGAATTTAAGATGCCTCTGCCCGGAAGAACATTAAAGGCAAAACTACGCTTCAACCTGTTCAGAGACAAACTGGCAGGTGGAGCAATGAGCTTATAATTATTAACTTCTTTAATCAAAACACAATGAAACATTATTTCTTAGTCGCAGCTATCATGCTGCTAACGACCGTCGGACTACTATCTTGCGACAAAGACTCACCTGACACACCGCCTGCACCGGCCAAGACGGAGATGGGTTTCGTCCATAGTGTTAACATCGGAGACAATACATACGTAAGTGTTTTCAAAGACATGAACGTTGGCTCGCTCAATACCGATAATGCGCTGGTGATGCCGAAGGGTGCTTTTTCCTTCGTATATAAGGGGAAAGTGTATATAACCGACACCGAACACATCTATAAATATGCCCAGAAAGAGGGAAAGTTAGTGCAGGAGGGGAATACTATCCTACTCCCAAGTGGGGCTGCAGCAATGTACATCACCTTTGCTTCCGACCATAAGGCATACGTCTCTTGTTCTGGTTTAGGAAAGGTAATCATCATCAATCCTACCACAATGGAGAAGGTTGGAGAGATTGATTTGGCGGAGTACTCCTTGGGGAAAGCCGCTGGTGACAATAATCCTGAGCCTGCCGCATCTATCATAAGAGACGGAATACTCTATGTGGCACTTAGTCAGATGAAGTCTACCTACATCTGTGAGGCGGGTGCTTACGTGGCTTTGATTGACACAAAAACCGATAAACCTATCAAAGTCGTTAGTGATCCTCGTGTCTCAATGGCCTCTGGTGAGTCGCCAGCTGGCGACCCTTTCATCGATGAGAAGGGCGATATCTACTTTTACTGTGTAGCGATGTTCGGCTATCAACCGGGTGTCAAGGAGGGATTTCTGCGTATTAAGAAAGGAGAAACAGACTTTGATAAATCCTACTGCTTCACCCTTGCGGATGTTAACTTAGTGGGTGTCAAAGGTAATAAGACATCGTATGCGTACATGAAGGTGTATGGCGGCAACGGAAAGGTGTATGCTTACCTGAACATTCCAGGTGCTGCAAGCAATCCACCAGACTATGTCCACGATAAATGCTTCCAACCTTTCGAGATTAATCTCTACAGTAAGAGCTGTACAAAGTTAGACCTCTCTGCCACAACTGGGTGGGCTGCAACCCTCTGTAAGTCGGGTAATGACATCATCTTCGGTATGTCCACCGACCAAGGCATGGGCTATTCCGTCTATCATCCAGCCACTGCCACCTACGAGATCCTCAAGGTAAAAACCGCTGGTGCACCATATTTTGTGCATGAGTTGAGGTAGTTTGTGTACATATCGAATCTAGAGAAAGAGTAGTAGTTCCTTCCCTTGAGGGTGTCTCAATTTTGATATACCCTCAAGGGAAGGGATTGCTTGGTGGTTGCTGGTGGCTCTTTGTGTGATTGGGGGGAGATATTCCTTCTTCCCCTTTTCTGATTTAACCCAAATATCTAAGTTTGCAATGTGAATTGCAATATTTTTATTTATTGCAATTCACATTGCAAACTTAGAGAGATTTGAGTTTAAGTTAGCTGATAATTCAGCTAAGTCTTCTGCACATGATATTGGGCTATGGTTACTTAAGAGTACCGCCTTTGTGCTTAACATAAAAAAGGCTGAAGTTCGATTGAGAACTTCAGCCATATATAGAAAAAAGGAATCTATAAATTGTTTTACTCTGCTATATACATTCAGTTTTGACAAAGGGTTTAGAAGCTATAACCCAGATGAACCATTAATGCATCTACGCCATAATTAGCAAAGGCATGCTGGTAAGCTACATCGAGTTTGAGGTTTTTTGTCTGTCCACCAGCACCAAAGGTTATGGCATCTGAAGCCTTGTTAGCACACTGATAACCCACACGTGCGGATAGCATCTTGTTGTAGGTGTATTCTAAACCAGTACCAACCAAGGTTTCATGGGCATCCTTAGGTGTAAAGTAGCGAGTTGAAAGTGCATAAGTCAAACGATGCTTAGGCGCAAGGTTGACTTGCCAATCTCCACCAATCACCACCGATGTAGGTAGACTTTGAGGGATACCCGTATTGTTAAACTTCACAGCCTTACCAAAGTCCATCAGTCGGGCACCCAGAGTAAGTGTTGAATTCATGTTCTTAGTCACTGCAAATGGTAGTTGGTAAGCACCGCCTAATGAGAAAGTCAGTGCGTTGGTGCTCGTAGCGGAATGACTATGTACATAGGTAGCAGTGGTATATACAGCCACATGCTCTGTAACGGTGAACGAATAACCCATGTCAAGTGTGAGGTCGTAAGGCGAAACGTTGTTGGTAGCACTTGTAGAACCCACAACTGGAACAGTCAGTCCACCCAAGTAACGTAAACCAGCCATCAAAGCCGACCGGTTGTTGAATCGGTAGCCCGTTGCAAAATTATATTGTATCAGTCGTCCCGTGTCGGTCTTAGGCTGTGCTTCAAGCGAAGCCTCTGCTGAGAATTGTGTCTCACCAAAAGATAGGGCAGCGGGGTTAGAGTAGATAAACATCTGGTTGGTATTGCCAAGCTGTGTCGCACCCATTGCCGCGCTTCTTACATCAGGTGTGCCTTCGAGTATAGGGAGAATGCGACTTTGTGCCGTAACTTCCATCGCCAGGCAAGAGCCCAGTGCGACAAGTACCATTGATATCTTATTCATAACGTGTTGTTTATTTCTTGATAAAAGTATGTTTGCTTGTTAGTCGCTCGGTTTTGAGCAGCAGATAGTAGGTGCCAGGAGCAAGGCGATCGATACCTAAAGTCACTTCGTGTGTCGCAGCATTAGGTGTTAATTTCTCGTCGATCAGTTTCTGACCACGTAAAGAGGTTACTATTGCTTGTACTTGTTTTACTTCGCTACGCATAAGTGCCTTGATGTAACTATGTGCAGGGATAGGGTAGATTACGTGAACGTCAGGAGCATTCTTATCCGTTACGCGCACTTTGATGGTTGTTGAGGTACGTTTACCCTGATCGTTAGCGGTTATGGTGATTGTGGCTTCACCCTTTCCTGCTGGTGTAAGAGTAAGCATATTACCTTTTACGGATGCCTTTACAACAGATTCATTGCTTGTCGTAGCAGAGAATTGCATTTCGTTGCCACCCATAGCCTTGAAAACATTTTCCAGACTGATTTTGGCTGCTTCTCCCTGTTCGAAAAGTGATACGTCGCTAAGCGTACTTACAAGTTGTGGAGCAGTGTGTGAAACAACTTTATATACAAAGTTCTGTTGTGTCTGTCCGCCAATCTGGTCGGTAAGCGTAATACTAAATTCGTAAGTACCCGTTTTCTCAACCTTGATAAGCAAGTCGAAATTGTTGTCAACACGCTTCAACTCAACGCCTCGAGGTAGCTCCGTGGTAGTATAAGTCCATGTGTGGCCGTCTTCATCTTTTACTGGTAGTATCTTATGGTAGTAAGGTTGTGTGTCGAGCAGTACCAATGTGTCGGCAATAGTTGTATTAAAAGCAGGCGCATGGTTGAGTCGTGTAGTGAAGTTAGCCGTGACTTCAGGTGACATATTATTGAAGCGGTCGTATGCAACCATCTTTACAACATAGTCAGTACCTGTTTCAAGTTCGGTAAAGTTTTCCTCCATCGGTGTACCTACAGCCAATTCGTAAGAATAGCGTGTAACAGTTTGTACAGGTTTAGAGAGGTCGTCTTTCTTAAAGAGCTTGATATTATATGCAAATGCTGTATGTTCTGGGTTCAAGGCATCTTCGTCAGCTGTTACATTCCATGTGATTTGTGCATCGTAGTAGCCATGGATTGCATCGGTAGACCAGTCAGTCACGTTAAGTACAGGAGTCTCAGGCTTAATCGTTTCAGGGTCAGAGAGTGCAAAGTTAGCATCAATATAACCTATTCCCATTTTCCCAGCAAGGTTGGCATCAGTCTTTACAGCGTAAGGACTGCTTGCCTTTACAGCATTCAGCAAACGTTGGCGTAAATCGGTGTTGGTGAAGTTAGGATTAGACTTGCCAAACTTTGATACTACCAGTGCTGCCACACCCGATACGTGAGGCGCAGCCATTGACGTACCTTGTGCGAAGGCATAGTTGTTATCTGTAGGTAAAGTGAAGTCCGTATTAGGATATTCACCTGTAAATTGCTGGTCGAAGTTTGCTGGTACAGTACTCAGTACGCCCCTATAAACTTCATTCGAATTGGTAGTTCCACCAGGAGCAAGCACGTCAACCCACGGTCCTTTGTTCATGTAGTCGGTAGGTGTTCCAAGACTATTAAAGGCACCTACAGCCAACACACGTGGATAGGAAGCAGGAATCATGTCAATATCGTATTGCGAATCGTTACCTGAAGCAAAGACAACGAGTCCTCCCTTCATATAAGCATTTGGCTTCTTGTTGCCCTGTGGGTCGCATCCTGCAATGTCAGTGAAGTAATCAATACCCTCTTTAAGTAAGTCAAACTGTGTCTTAAAGATGCGTTGGAAGTTAGCATTGTTAAGATATTTTTTACGGTCGAAGGCATAACCCCATGAGCAGTTACAAACAGAAGCACCGTTTTCGGCAGCAAATTCAAAAGCTTTAACAATGTAAGCTGTAGAGGCTGTCTCGTTGTATCCATCGCGTCCGTATATCTCACAGCTCATTAGTCGTACACCCGAATTAGCATCACCATTACCACCAGCGACACCACAAACGCCCAATCCGTTGTTGTTACGTGCAGCAATGGTTCCTGCTACGTGGGTACCATGTCCGCCTGCAATAATAACATTGGGGTCACCACTTCCTTTCTCGGCAGCATAGAAGTTGCGACCATGGATAGTCGCACCTGTAACTGGGTCTACACCCTGCCATGCTGAAGCAGACAAGTCCTCGTGTTCAAAGTCGATACCTGAGTCCATTACTGCCACTACGACATTGGGGTCGCCTGTTTCTTTCTGCCAAGCAGAGAAGAGGTTGATGTCGGCACCCTCCTTAAAGGTGGCGTATCTGCTGATAGTTGTTGTGTAATGCCATTGATATTGTAAGTATGGGTCGGTGAAGCCCAGATATCCTGTACCGTCATTAGCAGGTCTCAGACTTCTTGGATTGATAGGAGTACGCGTTGGTGAGGTGTATTTCACCTGAGAAGGAGCAACCTGAACGTTGCCATGTACCTTCTCAATTGCTGGGTCACGTCGTAGCTCATTGATTACTTGTTCAACGCTTTTAGTACTATCGAACCTTACGATAAACCATCGGTCTAAGCCCCTGGCACGTTTAAGGTTGGCATAGTCATTATTCATATCAAATACCTGTTCCACTTTTACGTTCGTGTTTTCAAATACTTTAGCACGTGTTACGCTTTGTGATGCTGCACGTGTGGTGGGGGTATAGTTGGCTTTTAGTTTAATGAAAGCCAGTCCCGGTTGCCAAGGAAAAGCTTCGTTGACAGATGATTGGGTTGCATCGGTATTAGCTTGTGTAGGCAGTATATCATCGCTACATGCCGAGAATAAGCCCACAGCCAATGACATGCAAGCCGTCAATGCGTATATTTTTTTAAACTGTTTCATAAGATTAGTTGTCTATAAGTTAAGGGTTTTCTTGATTTGGTCTACATAATGCTTACTCTTATAGTATGTGATGACCGTGCGCGTTTCCTGTGGTCGCATATCGATAAGGTCAGCCTCACCACGGAAGAAAGTAACAAAGCCGTTACCATCGCCACGGAAGAAAGTGTAACCTTTGTCTTCGATGACGTTTCTTATACTTACTGGTAAGGTGTATGTGTACCATTCGTAAACGCCAGGAGTACCTTCCTGCTCACGATTATATATTATATCACTGCCCATATAGAACATGTGGCACAAACCAATGGTTCCACTTAGTTCGGCATCAGGAACTAAACCTGCGTCAAGATCTTCGGGAGTTGCTCCTTGCCAGTTGAAATAGTAAATCACATTAGACAAAGAACCATTCTCATAGCTGGCATTCTCGGGTACGAAAAGTAGTCGTGAATACTTGCAAAGAGGGTCTTCGGTTGTGGTGGTGATTTTCTCATCATTGAATTCGTTGTTGAAGTCGGGTTTCATACCGCGTTTTTTCTCAAACTCAATGACCTCCTTGAGCTTGAAGTTCTTGTTATGCAAAAGGCTGGATCTGAACACAGGGAAGCTTGTAATCTTACCATTACTACCCAACTTTATGTTGTTCGAACTCACAACATACTTCATACATGCGCTTTTATATATACCACCATACATCTTAAAGTTCATCGGGTCATTGTAAACGTGCATTAAACGGGTTACATCTTCCTCTTCACAATAGTACTGTGTTTCGGTTTCCACGCGCTGTTTGTTGCCAAGCATGAAGTTGTTTTGTCTTAGCCAAGGGTCGTAAGATTCTTTCTGGAATGTCTGTCCCTTAGGAGCTTTGAGCCAAGCACTAAAAATCTTCTTGGTCATGTAGTTAGGCATATAGAATATTCGTGGTGACTGCTCACCAGGCGAGTGAAAAGCATAATATATCTTATCAACATCCTCCTTGAACGGCAAGAGAGAATCTACTTCGAATACTTTATCTCGGCTATTGTTTCTTTGTGCTTCAAGTTCAGTTACACGCGCCAAGTCAAAGTTTTCGATATCCCAAACAGGGAATTGGAACTGTACGTATCCATTCTGGGTTACATTCAATAAGAAATGCTTGTTACCATTTGTGAGGAAGAGTTTCTCGCTTCGGCTGGTTTGTGCCCATTGGCTATTGCGTTCGATGGCAGTGAGGCTTAGTTTCAGCTTATGTTGCTTGATGTCTACCTCATAAGTAAGCCAGTCGTTTTTCTCTTTATCAACCTGCTCTACACGCCAGTTCTCCGAGTTAGAGAGAACGTTCAGCTCTACGGCTGTATGTGCTTCATGGCTGAAGATAGCCGTTCCATTACTACCCTCTATGGTGATGTAAGGTTCAGAACCAAACTGGGTGATGTCAAGTACTTGCTTACCATTAGGCGTAATAACTGCTACTTGCGCTTTGCGTTCATCAGCTCCTTCGTTGGCTGAGGCTATAAGCTCAAGCATATTTCCCACTTTCTTAGCAGAGAGCCAGTCACTATAAGTTCCATTCTCCACTTGCCATTCGTCACCAAGAGCAGCCATATCAACCATCTTAGTCTCACCTTCCTGATTGAAGGTGAAGGTCTGGGTCTCGCCTTGAACAAACTTTTCAGCTCCACCTAATGTAAGGTCCTTCTGGCATGCGCTTGCTAATGCAACAATGATGAGCAAGGCGCATAGTCTTATTTTCTTATACATAGCGTGTAATTTATTTGTTTGCGTATGTCTCATTGTAGTTCTCATCTGGGATTTTGTACGATGTTAGGATTAATTCTAATTTCGTTTTCAGGGATTGGCCATACAAACATCTTGTTGTCGGGCTGTATGTTCACATTGAAGCCAGGAGCATAGAAGGTTGCTGGAACTTGATAATAGCCTTGTGCACCTTGGAAAGAACGCTTAGAAAAGCCCTGCTTCCAGCGGCGTAAATCCCAGAGTCTGAAACCCTCAAAAGCCAATTCACGAGCACGTTCAGCCTTTATCTCATTGTAGAGTTCATCGCCAGTAGCACTGGTTGTAGGTACTCCTCTCGATGTTCTTAATATGTTAAGATAATCTTGTGCATCAGCTTCGTTTCCCAACTTATAGGCTGCTTCTGCCACGATAAGATACTGCTCGGCAATACGGAAAGGCTTAGGAGCTTGATTACCATTAGGAACATATCCTCCCCAATGGGTACTGGTGAGGTTAGCATAGCTTGGGTTACCCTTGAACTTAGAAACGACATAAAGCTGTGTAGACACATTCTTGTCGTTTACGGTAGTACTAACGAATTCAAAGAGAGCCAGTGCACGATGATCGGTTTCGCTTGAAAAGAGATCATTTATGACTTCTCGTGTAGGAACATAAGGTGGTTTATTGTAGTCAGCAACCCTATCTGGCTGTTTTGACTCGTCCCAATAGGTTGTTGTAGAGAGGTCTGCACCATAGAGTGACGTAACCGTTGGAACCTCATTTTCTTTTGCTACGTATGGTTGCCAGATTTGTTCTGTACCCTTATCATAGAACCACATCTGCGCGAAAGCATCTTCTTGCGGATTGATTTTTCCTTCGCTATTTACAGAAGAAGTATAAGGTGCAATGAGTGGATAAGTATTTTTATTTATCAATAGTTTAGCTTCTTGATAAGCCTTGTTCATGTCACCCATATAAAGGAAGACACGTGCGCGTAAAGCTCGCACAGCATCAGCACTTATTTCACTATTCCCTGCCTTTGTTTCAACGGAAGCCAAGTAGGTTTCTGCTTGATTTAAGTCGTCTAATATTTGCTTATATGTTTGAGCGTTATTAGCTCTTTGGGGCTTATTTTGGTTCACTTCTCCTGTTTCCAAAACTACTCCCAAGTCTTTATCAGCTGTAGCAGCATTGTAAGGCATACCCCATCTTAAAGCCAAGTTAAAGTGATAGAACGCTCTGGCAAAGTAGGCATCACCAAGATATTGGTTTTTCAGCGACTTCTCAGCCTCTGTGACATTCAGTTTAGGAAGCTTTGTCAATACCACATTAGCATCAACAAGTGCCGAATAATATGAGTGGTAGATTTCTTGTAGTACGTTACTCTCAGGCAGTAAGGTCCATCCATGAAAGTCTCCATAGAGGTTTCCGAAAGCAGCATGGGCATTAAGCATGTCTGCCTGTGCCTCTTGTGGGAGTACATACCCCCCTCCAAACTTACCACGAAGCGTGGAGTAAATACCATTGTCCCATTTAGCAGCGTCTTGCATATTAAGAAACGAGACGTTATAATCAATGAAGTCTGCTGGTTCGCGGTCAAGATTACAACCTTGAAGTATAGTCGTAAAGGCAAGCAAGCATAAATATATCTTCGTTGTTTTCATTTTTTTATTCATTAGTTGACGGTTGTTATTAGAGTCCAATCTCAACACCTACGCTCATCTGTTTGGTGTTTGGATTGACACCATACGAAACATTGCGATTTACTTCGGGATCGATACCTCTGAATTTGGTAAATGTTAGCAGATTTCTACCTGTGAAGAACACTTTAGCAGAGCGTATGATATTTTGCTTTCCAAGGCTTTTACGCGGAATGTCATAGCCTAAGGTGAAATTCTTTAAGCGCATGAATGAAGCATTCTCAAGCATTTTCGAGTCGAGGTAAGTACTTTGGTGATTAGGCTGGCGTACCCATTCCAAAGAAGGGAACTCGGCATTGTCACCAGCTTGTTTCCAATAATCAAACAAACGGTGTGAACCATTATAGTTGCCTTCGCGATTACGAATGTGATAGTCATTCTCATAGAACTGCTTATCCATAGAAATCATGTGCTTGCCAAGGGCAAAGAAGAAATCGGCATTCATATAGAAGCCTTTCCAATAAGCTGATATCCCCCAGCCACCTGTAACTGGTGTGTAGGCATTGATGCCTGTGTTTTGGCTGAGCGAGGTAGTATATTCAGACACTACATCGTTATCGTCACGACGGGTTTGATTTAAGTCGGTTCCCGGATTATACCATTCTGGTACACCAGTATCCTTGTTGACACCCTTATAAAGTGGAAGAACGAAGGTTACTGGTTTCCCCACAATATATGCTAACTGCCCGCCCGGTTCTTGCCATGACTGTCTTCCTTCAAAGAGTTCAAGCACTTTGTCACGGTTGTAGTTAAAGTTTACGTTGGCAGAAACGCCCCAATCACGACCACGAAGGATGTCGGCACTTACCTGTAAGTCTATACCATGGTTAAGGTAACGGCCTGCATTTTCATACCGAGTGGCATAACCTGCGCTACCTACTGGCATACCCGATGTATAAGGTAGAGGTACTTCGAAGAGCATATCACTGGTGATTCGGTTGTAATATTCAAGGTTAAGGTCGAATCTATTGAGCATACGAGTCTTTACACCAATTGTGAATTTGCTTTGGTGTTCCCATCCCAAGTCAGGATTACCAAGGCTAATGAAGCCCAGACTCATACCACCTTTCTTCTGTCCTACCTTTCCTACATAGGATGATGTACTGTAAGGAGGAATTGAGGAGTTACCTTGTGTTCCGTAACTGGCTTTGAAATCAAGTTCGTTTAACCATGAAACGTCTTTCAAGAAGTGTTCACTCTTAGCTTTCCATAGCAAACCTACAGACCAGAACAGACCATTGCGCTTGTTTCGGCCAAAGCGTGAAGAAGCATCGTTACGAAGAACCCAATCGATGAAGTAACGCTCAGAGAAATCGTAAGACAACTGAGAGAAATAGGAAAGGAAGGCGTAGCCATTCGTATCTTCACCAACTGACTTGTTTTGGGTTACGTTATTAAGCAGGAAAAGGCGGTCGTCTAAGATGCCAGAACCTGATGCTGAGAAGTTATCATCTTTATAGTTGGTATATTCATGACCGAGCAATGCCGTAAGATGATGCTCACCAAAGCTCATGTTATAAGCAGCAGTATTTGTGATGGTGATGTTAGATGCCATTGAATAAGCGCGTTCTGAACTACCATTGCCGTATGCACGATAATAACTTGGTAGCGTACGCGAGCGGCTGTCTCCATAGTTTAGCTCCAAACCAACAAGCGAACGTACTGTAAGATTTTTTATTGGTGTGAGCGTTAAGTTACCATTAGCAGAAAGAATGAAAGCATTAGTCTTCGCAGGATTGGTAGATATCACGTGCTTAGGTGTTGCCAAGTCGAGCAGTGGAACACGTTCGAGTTCCAAGCCTGTGTTAGGGTCGTAAGGAGAAGCAAAAGGTGCGTTCATTGCAGCTAAACCTCCGCCTACGGCATTGTTGTTACCAAAAGGAGATACGCGGGTGTCAGCATACGAAACCTGTGTGTTGACGTTTGCTTTTGCCCAGTTTGCAAGATTAGCATCAACATTAATACGACCGAATGCCTTTTTATAGCTTGAACCCATACGCAAGCCTTCTTGACTTAAGGCACCACCAGAGAGATAGTATCTTACACCTGTGGAACCACCCGATACTGATACGTCAGCAGAATACATTGGTGCAGGCTGATACACATATTTATACCATTGGAAGTCGGTCTCTTTAAAATACTTTTCCTTAAAGGTCATTATCTCCGCTTCGCTATAAATACCTGTCTCCTTATAATAGCGTAATAGTTCAGGACCAGACATAAGCTGATCAAAATAATCGGTGTTAGCCAAAGACGAAACCGCATATTGTGCTCTTAGCGTCACTGCTGGCCGTGTTTCTGTCTTACCACGCTTGGTGGTTACATACATTACACCATTGGCAGCACGAGCACCATAAATAGAAGTTGCAGCAGCATCTTTGAGGAACTGAACGCTCTCAATATCGTTTTGGTTCATTGACTGAAGCACAGCCATACTTACCTGCATACCATCGAGAATGACAAGCAAACCAGTTCCTGCTCCCAAAGAACCTTGTCCGTGCAAAGACATTGATAGGCGAGCAGATGGCTCACCTGATGATGAAAAGACCTGCAAACCACTCACTTTGCCCTGAACAGCGTCCAAGGGGTTGGCAACAGGTTTCATCGCCAGGTCTTTGGCACTAACCTTTACTACGGAAGCTGAAGTGTTGGCTACCTTTCGCTCCATGTAACCCACGACAACAACATCATTTAGCATGAGGTCAGAGGGTTGCATACGTACATTCATCTGAGGAGTAGCAGCCAGTTCCTGACTTTCATAACCGATAAAACTAAACGTAAGTTTTTCTCCACTTTTTATGCTGATGGAGAAGTTTCCGTCAATGTTTGACACTGTGCCTGATTTAGGTGCTAACTTAGGGATAATACTTACACCAGGTAATGGTTCCCCATTCTCATCTACGATGTTTCCCTTTACGGTAATCGCTTGAGCAAAGACTTCACTGAGTCCAGCAAGTAAACAAAGGGTTAACATCCAAATCCTTAGTTTCATAAATGTTTTTATTTAGGTTGGTTTATTTCTGCATGGTACCTTAACAGGTATTGTCACTATTTAGTCTCTTAGGCCTTAAAAGACCTTATATTAGTGCCTTATGGTATGTTGTATGACAGGGTTGTATACATTTGCAAATATATTCTTTTTTTCTAAATAATAAGCAAATGCGAGCTTATTTGTTTAGTTTTTGTCACATAATTCTGCATATTCTGAATTTTTTATTAATATTATGCATTAATTATACAAAGGCTTCCTTCAAGTTTTTCTCACTCTAATACATTATTTAATTACATCACTTAAAGTTTTTTAGAATCAAAACTCTTTTTAATCCAAATCAGTCATTAGGGCCTAAGCATTATACATATTGTGGTCTAATGACCGATTGGGGTTTAATATTATGTTGTTTGGAGTTTTGAAATATTATTACAAAAACAAGTGGAGGGAAGTCTGAAAAAGCGCAAGAAAAGGAGTGCTTTTGATGCCTTTGTAAGTAGTTGTATGTCAGAATGTTGCTGATGTAGTTTAAAAAAGGTGCCTAATTAGACTCCAAAAGGGCGTTAGTAAGGGTCTTAAAGGGCATCTTTTGCAAGCTTATAGGGCGTCTTTTAGAAGGCAATTAGGCATCTGTTTATTTTTGATTGGTGAGTTTTTTATTACAAAATGAAGGTTTGTGATTGGACTATTCAGAATAGGAAGAAATAAAATCTACTATAATTCATAGCGTGTGTTTACCTGTCTTTTGTATGCCTTATAAAGTTGTACTTTTCCTTTGTTGTTCTGTCTTGGGGAGAGTTTTGTAAGTAAGCCCACCTCTTCCAAAAAATAAAGAAGGTAGAGGCGGGTAGGGTGAAGGTTGTGCGGATATGTTATGATTATTTTTGATTAGCATAGATTTAGAAGTTCATAGATAAGTAGTGAAAGTTCGCTGATATAAGATTTTTTTTTAAGATGTAGGTAACTTTTCTGATTGTACTTTGCTTTTGTGCCATTTATTTGTTATCTTTGCGCTTGGATTTAATTAAAAAAGAGTTCTAAGACTATATATGGGCAAAATAAAGACAATAGGTATTCTGACCTCTGGCGGTGACGCCCCTGGAATGAACGCAGCAATACGTGCTGTGACCAGAGCCGGCATCTATAATGGTTTTGAAATCAAAGGTGTCTATCGTGGTTATGAGGGATTGATTACGGATGACATTAAGCCTTTTACCACTGAGAATGTTAGCGGTATTATCGGTCAGGGCGGTACGATACTCAAGACGGCACGCTCAAAAGGTTTTAAAACGATGGAAGGACGTCAACAGGCATACGATAACCTTGTCAAAGAGGGTATTGATGCGCTGGTTGTCATTGGTGGTAATGGCTCGTTGACGGGTGCGATGATGTTTGCACAGGAGTTTGATTTCTGTTGCATCGGTCTGCCAGGTACGATAGATAATGACCTCTATGGTACGGACAGCACCATCGGTTATGACACGACGATGAACACAATTATGGAGTGTGTCGACCGTATTCGTGATACCGCTCAGAGCCATGAACGCATCTTCTTTGTAGAGGTGATGGGACGTGATGCTGGTTTCCTTGCACAGAACTCGGCTATTGCGAGTGGTGCAGAGGCAGCGATTATTCCAGAAGACTCTACTAACGTCGACCAGTTGGGTCGCTTCATGGAACGTGGTATTCGTAAGTCTAAGAGAAGTTGTATCGTCATTGTCTCTGAGAGCCCTAAGTGTGGAGCGATGTATTATGCTGACCGTGTACGCAAGGAGTTCCCTGACTATGACGTACGTGTGTCAATTCTTGGTCACTTGCAGCGTGGTGGTCGCCCTTCAGCACGCGACCGTATCCTTGCAAGTAGTACGGGTGTTGGTGCTATTGAGGCCATTATGCAGGGACAACGTAATATTATGGTAGGTGTTAGAAACAATGAGGTGGTTTATGTTCCATTGTCTGAGGCAATCCGTTCAGATAAGCCTTTCGACAAGAAACTTATTAAGGTTCTCGACGAGTTGAGCATCTAAGAGGGGTCTTTCCACCTTATTTATATATAGAGGAAATAATAATAAAAAACAACAAAGATATTTATGTCACAGATTAATGGGCGCATCTCCCAGATTATCGGTCCAGTTATCGATGTCTACTTTGATACCAAGGGAGAGAATCCTGAGAAGGTTCTGCCAAAGATTCATGATGCCCTACGCGTAAAACGTGCGAATGGGCAGGATTTGATTATCGAGGTACAGCAGCATATTGGTGAAGACACCGTGCGCTGTGTGGCTATGGATAATACGGATGGTCTGCAGCGTAACCTTGAGGTTGTGCCAACAGGCAGTCCTATCGTTATGCCAGCTGGTGACCAGATTAAGGGTCGTATGATGAACGTTATCGGTCAGCCTATCGACGGTATGGAGGCACTGAGTATGGAAGGTGCTTATCCTATCCACCGCGAGGCGCCAAAGTTTGAAGACCTCTCTACGCATAAGGAGATGCTTCAGACCGGTATTAAGGTCATCGACTTGCTTGAGCCTTATATGAAGGGTGGTAAGATTGGTCTCTTTGGTGGTGCCGGTGTAGGTAAGACGGTGCTTATCATGGAGTTGATTAACAACATCGCTAAGGGTCACAATGGTTACTCTGTATTTGCCGGTGTAGGTGAACGTACACGTGAGGGTAACGACTTGATTCGCGATATGTTGGAGTCTGGTGTTATCCGTTATGGTGAGAAGTTCCGCAAGGCAATGGATGAAGGCAAGTGGGACCTTTCGCTTGTTGATCAGGAAGAATTGCAGAAGTCGCAGGCAACACTTGTCTATGGACAGATGAATGAGCCACCGGGGGCACGTGCATCAGTGGCACTCTCTGGTCTGACCGTTGCTGAGGAGTTCCGCGATCACGGAGGTAAGAATGGTGAGGCAGCAGATATCATGTTCTTCATCGATAATATCTTCCGTTTCACGCAGGCTGGTTCTGAGGTATCAGCGTTGTTGGGACGTATGCCATCAGCCGTAGGTTATCAGCCTACTTTGGCAAGTGAGATGGGTACGATGCAGGAGCGTATTACTTCTACAAAGCATGGTTCAATTACTTCAGTACAGGCGGTTTACGTGCCTGCTGACGACTTGACCGACCCTGCTCCAGCTACTACCTTTACCCACTTGGATGCAACAACAGAGTTGAGCCGTAAGATTACCGAGCTTGGTATCTATCCTGCGGTAGACCCATTGGGTAGTACCTCACGTATTCTTGACCCACTGATTGTTGGTAAGGACCACTATGAGTGTGCGCAAAGAGTAAAGCAGTTGCTTCAGCACTATAATGAATTGCAGGATATTATTGCCATCTTAGGTATGGACGAGCTGTCAGACGAGGATAAGTTGGTTGTGAACCGCGCTCGTCGTGTACAGCGTTTCCTCTCTCAGCCATTTACTGTTGCTGAGCAGTTCACTGGTGTTAAGGGTGTTATGGTACCAATCGAGGAAACCATCAAGGGCTTCAACGCTATCTTGAATGGTGAGGTTGACGACCTCCCAGAGCAGGCGTTCTTGAACGTTGGTACGATAGAGGATGTCAAGGAGAAGGCTAAGCGTCTTTTGGAGGCTACTAAGTAATCATCTCTTTGCACAAACTGAATAATAATTGAATTGTCTATGTTGACACTTAGAATAGTTTCTCCCGAAAGGATTGTCTTTACAGGCGAGGTGGATAGTGTGCTGGTTCCTGGTACAGTGGGACCATTTGAAATTCTCAATAATCACGCGCCTATCATCTCTACACTCGTTGAAGGCAAGGTAGCTTACAGCGTAAAAGGTGATACTAAGGAACTTCATATCGTTGGCGGATTCGTTGAGGTGAAGAAGAACTTGGTCAGTCTTTGCGTAGAAATCTAAAAGATATAACCGACAGACAGCTGAATACGGATGATGGATGTTAACAAAGTGTATAAGAAGTACTATAAGAATAACTTGTGGATTATCGCAGGTCTTTATCTTATTGGCTTACTCGTTGTGCAGCTAACGCAGCAAACGGCTTATATCAATTTGCTGACTATCAGTGCTGTTTACTCACTTATCACCTCTTCCATCTATGGAGGAGCATGGAAAGCGATAGCCAGTCAGTCGCCCACGGTTATGAATAACTTCTATCTTGCGGGCTCTGGTTTTCGTATGCTGTTGGCATTCTTGACAGTTGTCGTTTATGCAATGGTGGTGAAAGAACGCGCAATGGTAATCGGCTTTGTCGTTATCTTTATGATATTCTATCTTGTGCTGTTGGCATTCGATACCGTCTATTTTTACAAAGTGGAAAAGAACAATAAAATTAATAATTAACGAATGAAATATCTCAAGCATCTGATTTGTATGGTGATGATGCTCTTCCTGCTTCTGCCTGGTGCTGCCGCATCAGAGAGTAAAGGGGAGGGTGTTAACCTGCAGGAGATATTGTGGGGACATATTAAGGACTCATACGAGTGGCATGTAACCAATATCGGTGATAAGCCAATCATCATCAACCTGCCAGTCATTGTGAAGACATCAAATGGTTGGTACACGGGTTGTGCTGAGGACTTTGCAGAAGAGCCGTTAGAAGAAGGTCCACATGCGGGCTATCGTCCTTGTAAAAACAACCCAGACCTATTCATTGCAACGAAGGGAAACTACGAACGTCGCATCGTTGAGTTGCAGAAGGACGGCACGGAAGTGCGCCCTCTCGACCTCTCTATCACGAAGTCGGTGTGTGTACTCTTCATTGATGCCATCATTCTCTTACTGTGTATCTTGATTCCAGCACGCTGGTGTCGTCGCCATAAGGTTACCGATAAGGCACCAAAAGGCTTCACGGGTCTGATGCATATGTTTGTGATGTATGTCTATGATGAGGTTATTAAACCGACATTAGGTAAGGACTCAGAGAAGTATGCACCTTATCTTCTGACGTGTTTCTTCTTCATCTTCGTGGCTAATATCATGGGTATTGTGCCATTCCCACCAGGAGGTGGTAACCTTACGGGTAATATAACCATCACCTTCTTCTTGGCTATTTGTACGTTCTTAGTAACCAACTTCTCAGGAACAAAGCATTATTGGAAAGATATCTTTTGGCCAGACGTACCCGCATGGTTGAAAGTTCCAGTGCCTTTGATGCCTGTGATAGAGATCTTTGGTATCTTTACAAAACCTTTCGCATTGATGGTTCGTCTTTTTGCCAATATGATGGCAGGACATGCTATTGCGTTGGCTTTAACCTGTATCATCTTCATCATGGCAACGATGGGTGTTGTCCTGAGTTCTTCCATGACGATTGTGAGTGTGGGTATGAGTATCTTCATGATGCTTTTGGAGATTTTGGTTAGCTTTATTCAAGCTTTGGTATTCACGATGTTGAGTGCTGTGTTTATCTCTTTGGCACGTGTTCATGAGGCAGAAGGATAAGAAGGAGTGAAGGAGATGAATACTTCTCATCCCCCTATTAATAGATAAGAAATAAAAAATAATTAATAATTAAAAGAAAGAAACTATGTTGACATCATTGTTATTAGCAGCAGAAACTGCAAAGTTAGGCGCCGCTATCGGTGCAGGTATCGCAGCCGTAGGCGCAGGTCTTGGTATTGGTCGTATCGGTGGTCAGGCTATGGACGCTATGGCTCGCCAGCCAGAGAAGATCGGTGAGCTTCGTTCTGCTATGATTATTGCAGCTGCATTGGTTGAGGGTGTTGCCTTCTTCGCTGCAATTATCGCTCTCCTCTGTGTATTCTAAACTACTCAGAGAATTATTAAACAAATTGGTAAGAAAAGTAATTTAGCAGCTTATGTCATTATTATTGCCAGATAGTGGCTTACTCTTTTGGATGACCCTTGTCTTCTTAGTGGTCTTCTTCATCTTATGGAAGTGGGGATTCCCTTCTATCATCAAGATGGTGAACGAGCGCAAGGAGTACATTGACGAGAGTCTTGCAAAGGCAGAAGAAGCCAACTTGAGGCTTGCCAACATTCAGAAACAAGGTGAGGAGCTGCTTATGGAGGCACGTGAGAAACAGGCGCAAATCCTTAGAGAGGCGTCTGAGACACGTGACACCATAGTCGGACAGGCACAGGAGAAGGCACGCGACGAGAGTGCTCGTATCCTTTCTGAAGCCAAGGCAGAGATTGAAAGTCAGAAGCAGGCTGCCATCCGCGACATCCGTTCGCAGGTTGCAGAGCTTTCTGTGCAGATTGCTGAGAAGATTCTGCATAAGGAACTGTCTGGTTCAGCCGAGCAAACTCAGCTTATCAACAGCTTATTGGATGAAGTTGCTTCTTCTAACGGAACAGAAAGTAAATAATCGCTTATGAATACAGGTGTAATATCGGTTCGCTATGCTCGTGCGCTGTTGAAGGCTGCCTGTGAGCAAGGTATCGAGGACAAGGTGTATGCTATTATGCAAACACTTGCCCAGAGTTACCTTCAGGTGCCCGAACTCCGCATGACGATTGAAAGCCCGATGCTTCCGAAGGACAAGAAGCGCAAGCTATTGGAAGTAGCCTGTGGCGACGACTGTCCTGAGCTTGTTGGTAACTTCCTTTCCCTTGTCTTGAAGGGAGATAGAGAGGAGTTGCTACAGCTTATGGCGAATGACTATGTCGCTCTGTATCGTAAGCAGAAGAACATCATTCGCGGAAAGGTCATCACAGCCTCGCCTGTCTCTTCCCAGACGGAAGACAAGATGAAAGCACTGGTACAATCCAGAGCACAGGGAACTGTTGAGTTCAACACTGAGGTTGACCCTTCACTCATAGGTGGCTTTATTCTTGAGTACGATACTTACAGAATGGACGCCAGCGTGAAGAGCAAACTGAATGCTATCCTCACACAATTAAAAAAGTAATTAGATTAATAACATGTCAGATAAAATTAAACCAAGTGAGGTGTCTGAGATTCTTTTGAAAGAACTTCAAGGCATCAACTCTGAGGAGAAGTTTGATGAAGTCGGTAGCGTACTGACCGTCGGCGACGGTGTAGCACGTGTCTATGGTCTTCGCAATGCTGAAGCCAACGAGTTGCTTGAATTTGAGAATGGCACCATGGCTATTGTCATGAACTTGGAGGAAGACAATGTAGGTTGTGTCCTTCTTGGTCCTACTGAAGGTATCAAGGAGGGACAGAGCGTGAAGCGTACACACCGTATTGCCTCTATCCGTGTCAATGACAACTTCTTGGGACGTGTAGTCAATCCGCTTGGAGAGGCTATCGATGGTAAGGGTGAAATCGACTTGACTGACTCTTTCGAAATGCCATTGGACCGTAAGGCGCCAGGTGTTATCTATCGTCAGCCAGTGAAGGAACCACTCCAGACGGGTCTGAAGGCTGTTGACTCAATGATTCCTATTGGTCGTGGTCAGCGTGAGCTTATCATTGGTGACCGCCAGACAGGTAAGACAGCCATTGCCGTTGATGCTATCATCAATCAGAAGAGCTTCTACGAGCAGGGTAATCCTGTTTATTGTATCTATGTTGCCATCGGTCAGAAAGCTTCTACCGTTGCTACATTGGTGCAGAACCTCAAGGAGCGTGGCGCATTACCTTATACAATTATCGTAAGTGCTACGGCGGCTGATCCTGCTGCTATGCAGTATTATGCTCCGTTTGCCGGTGCTGCCATTGGTGAGTACTTCCGTGATCGTGGCTACTCAGCCCTCGTTATCTACGATGACTTGTCAAAGCAGGCTGTTGCCTATCGTGAGGTATCATTGATTCTCCGTCGTCCTTCAGGTCGTGAGGCTTACCCTGGTGACGTCTTCTATCTTCACTCTCGTCTGCTTGAGCGTGCTGCACGTATCAACAACCAGCAGGAGATTGCAGAGAAGATGAACGACCTCCCAGAGTGTATGAAGGGTCATGTACGTGGTGGTGGTTCACTCACCGCACTGCCTATTATTGAAACGCAGGCAGGTGATGTGTCAGCCTACATTCCTACTAACGTGATTTCCATTACCGACGGTCAGATTTATCTTGAGTCCGACCTCTTCAATCAGGGCTTCCGTCCAGCTATTAACGTAGGTATTTCCGTATCTCGTGTAGGTGGTTCAGCACAGGTTAAGAGTATGAAGAAGGTAGCTGGTACGTTGAAGATTGATATGGCACAGTATCGTGAGTTGGAGGCATTCTCTAAGTTCTCATCAGATATGGACAAGGTCACAGCGATGACCCTCGACCGTGGACGTAAGAACAACCAGTTACTTATCCAGCCACAGTACAGTCCAATGCCTGTGGGTGAGCAGATTGCTATCCTCTACTGCGGTGTACACGGCTTGATGCGCGACGTACCTGTTGAGCAGGTTCGCCAGTGTCAGGACCAGTTCCTTGAGAGCATGCGCACTACTCATGCCGACGTCATCAGCGATTTGGCTGCTGGTAACCTTGAAGAAACTTCTATCAAGGTAATCGAAGAAGTCATGGGCAATATTGCCGGACAATATAAATAAAGACAATACAGAATGGCATCCTTAAAGGAAATCAAGACTCGTATAGCCAGTGTTCAGAGTACTCGTAAGATTACGAGTGCGATGAAGATGGTTGCGTCGAGTAAGTTACACCATGCCCAGAATGCCATCGAGAGTATGCTTCCATACGCGGCTATGCTCGAACACATTCTTAAGGCTTTCCTTGTCTCTACGCCCGATACAGATACTCCGTTCGACGTGCAGAGACCAGTGAAACGTGTTGCCTTACTCGTGTTCTCCTCAAACAGTTCTCTCTGTGGTGGATTCAATGCGAATGTCATCAAGCTGATGCAGCATACGATAGACGAATATCATGCGCAGGGCTTGACCGACAAGGATATTGTCATCTATCCTGTAGGACGAAAGGTGTATGAAGCAGCAAATAAGCGTGGATATACCTGTGTATATCCTTATCCGTTGCTTGCTGATAAACCAAATTTTGAGGAGTGTCGCAATATTGCCATGGAGTTAAGCCATAAATGGTTGAAGGGCGAGTTTGATAAGGTGGAGATTATCTACCATCATTTCAAGAGTGCAGGAAGCCAGATTCTCCAACGTAAGAATTTCCTTCCAATTGACCTTGAGGAAGAAGTCAATGCCGACTCTACGCGCGATCTTTCATCAAATATCGCAACGAAGGCTGCACAGGAATATCTCAAGAGGAAAGGACAGTCTGGAACACAGAAGTCTAATAATGAGGCTGTTGTTCCTCTGAATGATAACTTCATCATTGAGCCAGACCTGCGCACAGTCTTGACAACATTGGTACCGAAACTGCTGAATAACATGGTTTATACTGCCCTTCTTGACAGTAATGCCTCTGAGCATGCAGCACGAATGGTTGCCATGCAGACCGCAACAGATAATGCTGACGACCTGCTTCGTGGACTCAACTTGCAGTATAACAAGTCGCGTCAGGCAGCCATTACGTCTGAGTTGCTCGATATTGTTGGCGGTACGGTAAATAACTAACTTTCAGCTTCCCCTCGGGGAAGGCAGTGAAAAGAATCTAATAGACAGGGATAAGCTCTTTGCTTGTCCCTGTTTTTTTTGATTTATTGGGCTAATTAGGCTAATAATTAATTAGCCTTATTAGCCCAATAAGCCTAATAGTTAATTAGCCTTATTAGCCCAATAGTTAACCTATTACGGTAATCACGCCCCTCCCTTTGGGGGAGGGGATGGGGGAGGGGCCGCTTCCCTTTTGTCCTAACTTTTCATCCCCTCTTTTCCTATTTCATGCCCAATTGGCTTCTAAAAGACGCCCAATAGGCTTGTAAAAGGTGCTCTTTAAGGCTTCAATAGACGCCCTTTTGAAGGCTTAAAGAGCACCTATTGAAATGCTGTTTTGTAATAACTTGATAAACAGATTGTTGTAAAGATGCTGAAAGGATGAATTTTCCTTTCTTTTAAAGTGAAATAGTCTGTTGATTTTGTAATGTTTTTTCGAAATCTATTGCGGTTTTAAGATAAGTTGTTGAGTCTTTTTAATAATGGAATTTACGCAGAACTATCTATGACCTTTCTTCTATGATTTACCATGCGAAGCCAATATAGCGTTTAGCTAATACGTGTTTACTCTATATTGTTATCTCTAAAGTGATAATTTGGCAAGCATGGTTTAGGTAGTAACCTTGTAAGAAGTTTTACACGCTTGTACTATAAGGGAAAGTAATCTTGTTTTTGTTTGAATTTTTAGGTAAAATTCTTACCTTTGTGTTAGACATTAAATTTAAAGCTTATGGGCATTATTGCATCACTTATTATTGGAGCCATTGCAGGATGGTTAGGTGGACTTATCTATAAAGGTAGCGGTTTAGGACTTTTTGGAAATATCATTGTTGGTATCCTTGGAGGTGGCGTAGGATCTTGGCTTTTAGGAAGTGTGCTTCATATTTCACTTGGTGACGGGTGGATTGGTTCTATCATCACGGGTGCTATAGGTGCTGTTGTGGTTTTATTCTTATTAAATATTGTGTTTGGAAAGAAAAAATAAGGACACAAAAGTGGGTGTTTTAACCCAAATAAGTCGTTAGAGCCTAAATGTATATTGTTTTATCATTGAGTAGATGTTTTGCTTTGTAGCGCAGGCGTAGCAGCAGACTATGATAAGTCATAAAGACAGACAAGGAACTGATAAGAAAATAAAAGATGGCAGGAACACTACTACAGTTAAATAATTAATAAACGTAAAGCCCCGAAATGTCATACATTTCGGGGCTTTACTCTTATGTTTTGTCTCTACTATCTCTTTCCGTTAGCAGTCCATATTTTGCCATCTTTAGTGTATAGAATATTCAATGATGAAGCATTGATTCTAATTATTTTTACGCCTTCTTTCAAGTCGATATTTACTAAAGTGTGGTCACCTTCCTTTTTAAAGGTTACGCCTTTAAGGTCAGGGATTCCATCTGAAAATCTAAAATAGTAGCTACCAGCTGCTTTAATGACGGTTATAGAACCATTATCGGCACTTTTCTTTATTTTATCACCTGAATAAGTGATTCTTCCTTTGTATGTTCCTACAAAGATGTCATTGTCTGCAGGGTCATCTGTCTTGCTACAAGAGATTGAAGTAAGAGCTACTATGAATAAACAAATCAAAGTAGCTAAACTGAAGATTCTTTTCATAAATAATTTGATTTTAAGGGTTACTAATCAGCTAAGTTATTTCTTAACTTTTTCTTTCAATGATGCTAATTTCTTTTCTAATAGCTTAACAAGGTCTTCAGGTTTACTGTCTGAATCTGATAAAAGATTGTCAACCTTTTCTTCTAAAGTGCCTTTTAACTCCATTGATTTATCACGCATTTTTCTTGTAAAACTATCTATTTGGTCTTTTAGTTCATCAACTTTATCGCCTATAGAATTCTTTTTACATAAGGTTTTATCCTTGTCAAGTACAAAAAGTACACCTATACCTGCAACTGTTCCAGCTGCTACTCCTAATAAAATGCTTCCAATTTTCGACATAGTCTTAGATATGTTTTAATTAGTTTAAAAATATGCTGTCGTTGTAAATATAACAAATAAATTTGATATAAGCAATATTGATGTGAGAATTGTGTGGTAATTTTATAAAGAATAACATTTTCCATGGTTGTTGTGATAATATTTTATATATTAATAAAAATCACTATCAGCGCCTTTTAAAAACAATGTTTACTTGATAGCAATACAATTTTTACAAAAAAAGTCAAGTCTATATAACTATCTTCTACATTCAAATTTAGTGTTTTTGTTTATGTATGTAAGTATAAAAAAGAAGTACCAAACCCGTGATGGCTTGGTACTTCTTACTATTGTACTATTATTATGGTAAAATAATTAGTTCAAGGCTGTCAGATTTGACTTTCACTTTGAGCCAGTCATATAGCTGTTTTCTGTTGTCTTTGGCAAGTGTCTTGTTTGTTTTGATTATAGCCACGATGTGACTTTTAATTGAAGCAGAATCAACGAAAGACTCAGATGCTTTTGAAAGTATAATACTCTTTGCTGAGGGGCATACGACTTTAAGTTCTTCTCGCATGTCGTTAGCAAGTACTGGATAACGTGTATAAGAAGTTAGTTCCTTCTTTAGCACATCGTTGTTATATGCAAGTTCTTGCCATTCAGCCGTATTTTTTTCTCCTACCATCAACTGACCTTTATTCTTGTGCTGTAGGAGTAATAAGCTATCAGAGTTAGATCCTTGTATCACCTTTAGTGCGTAGCCATCAAGCTGATAATTAGCCATCGTTTTTTGTGCTTTAGCTATCGAATCAGTTGATATCGGATTGCCCACCGCTACCACATGGAGGGTTTTGGTTTTTAGGTCGTATTGGTGTGAGAGAATGTTTGTTCCGCTATAATTAAGTTCCTTTGTAACGAAATTCTCTATGTTATTTTCAAATACACTTTGCTTAATGATGTTCCATGTCATGTAGCTTGCAGGGATAATTGTGATAATGATAATGCTGACGATGTAAAGATTTACTCGTCTCATTTTTTCACGATTGATAAACTGCTTTCTATGAAAATGCAGAAAGCGTACACCAAGACAGGTTGTAAAAGCAATGAAAACAGTATTGATGAAATAAAGATAAAAGGCACCAAAGAAATAGGATGTGTTTTGTACAGCAAGTCCATAACCTGCTGTACAAAGTGGTGGCATTAAGGCTGTGGCAATGGCAACACCCGGCACCACATTGTTTCTTCCTTTTGTTGACATAGCTAAGAATCCAGCAGCACCACCAAAAAGAGCTATCAATACGTCATAAAGGGTAGGCGATGTGCGTGCTAAGAGTTCGGATTGAGCATCCGTGATAGGTGAAAGTGTAAAGTAGATTGTTGCAGTAACAACGCTAATGAATGTACTTACCAAATAGTTTTTTATGGACTGTTTGAACAAGTCCAAGTCAGCAATTCCAAGAGCTAATCCCATACCGATGATTGGTCCCATCAGTGGAGAGATGAGCATAGCACCAATAATTACTGCTGTTGAATTGACATTTAAGCCTAAGGATGCAATAAATACGGCAAAGATAAGTATCCAGAGATTAGAACCTTGAAAGTTGATGCCATTAGTTATTTGTTTAATAACATATTTTTCGCCGTCTTTGTAAGGTAAGACATTGAAATAACGCTTAATTATCTGCCATAAAGTTTGATTGTTATTTTCCTGCATTTCTTTTTTTTGCAAAGATACTAAATTTAATGGAAAGTTTCAAGCAGTTTCTTGATTAACTATTAGGGAGTGGGCTGGTGTTTGTGTGCGTACATTCTTTTCGTTTCAAATAACAACAAGATTGGTTAAGATAAGGCTCCGTTGTAGTGCACAGCCGATATGCAATTACGATAGTCCTATATATGAATAGGTGTTCTAATCAACAATGAGCTAAGAGAATAAAAAAGAGTACCAAGAAAACTTGATACTCTTTTTATTTATGTTAGATTTTAGTGTGCAAATTACTTGCCACCCTCCATCTTCTTCTTCAAGTCAGCGAGAACACCGAGGTCACCGAGAGATGTACCTGCTGCAACGTTGTTGATAGCAGCTGCATCATTCTTTGGCTTGCTCTGAGCTGCTGGACGCTGGCGACGTGGCTCTTCCTTAACCTCCTCGAATGTACGAGAGTGAGAAAGGATGATACGCTTAGTGTCCTTAACGAACTCGATTACCATGAATGGGAGAACCTCACCAAGCTGTGCCTGTGTGCCGTCCTGCTTAACAAGGTGCTTTGGAGTAGCGAAACCCTCACCACCCTCGTTGAGAGTGATAACAGCACCCTTGTCCATAGACTCGGTAATCTTACCCTCGTGGATTGAACCTGGAGTGTAGATTGCCTCGTACTCATCCCAAGGATTAGACTCGAGCTGCTTGTGACCGAGGCTCAAGCGACGATTCTCCTTATCGATTTCGAGAACAACAACCTCAATCTCAGAACCCTGTGAAGTGAACTCAGATGGGTGCTTAACCTTCTTTGTCCAAGAGAGGTCGCTGATGTGGATAAGACCGTCAACACCTTCCTCGAGCTCTACGAAGATACCGAAGTTAGTGAAGTTGCGAACCTTTGCAGTGTGCTTAGAGCCTACTGGATACTTAACCTCGATAGCCTCCCATGGGTCTTCCTTGAGCTGCTTGATACCGAGAGACATCTTACGCTCGTCGCGGTCGAGTGTGAGGATAACTGCCTCAACCTCGTCACCAACCTTCATGAACTCCTGTGCAGAACGCAAGTGCTGGCTCCAGCTCATCTCTGAAACGTGGATCAAGCCCTCTACGCCTGGCTGAATCTCTACGAATGCACCGTAGTCAGCCATAACAACTACCTTACCCTTAACGTGGTCGCCAACCTTGAGGTTAGGATCCAAAGAATCCCAAGGGTGCTGAGTGAGCTGCTTGAGACCGAGAGCGATACGCTTCTTCTCCTCATCGAAGTCGAGGATAACAACGTTAATCTTCTGGTCGAGAGCAACAACCTCATGTGGATCGCTTACGCGGCCCCAAGAGAGGTCAGTGATATGTACGAGTCCGTCAACACCACCGAGGTCAACGAATACACCGTAAGATGTGATGTTTTTAACAGTACCCTCGAGGATCTGACCCTTCTCAAGGTGAGAGATAATCTCCTTACGCTGTGCCTCGAGCTCAGCCTCGATGAGTGCCTTGTGTGAAACGACTACGTTACGGAACTCCTGGTTAATCTTAACAACCTTGAACTCCATTGTCTTACCAACGAATACGTCGTAGTCGCGTATAGGGTGAACGTCAATCTGGCTGCCTGGAAGGAATGCCTCGATACCGAATACGTCAACAATCATACCACCCTTAGTGCGGCTCTTGATGTAACCCTGGATAACCTCGTCGTTCTCCAGTGCCTTGTTGATATTCTCCCAGCTCTTCTGGAGGCGAGCCTTCTTGTGAGAAAGAACGAGCTGACCGCGCTTGTCCTCCTGGTTCTCAACATAAACCTCTACCTTGTCACCAGCCTTGAGCTCTGGGTTGTAACGGAATTCAGAAGCAGGGATGATACCATCGCTCTTGTAGCCGATGTTAACAACTACTTCCTTCTTGTCAACTGAAATAACAGTACCTTCAACTACCTGGTGCTCCTGGATCTTGTTAAGAGTTTCGTCATAAGCCTTAGTAAGATCGCTCTTACTTGCCTCAGCGTGTGCGCCGTTCTCGAACTCATCCCAGTTGAAGTCAGCTAAAGGCTGTACATTCTGGACGTCTTTGAAATTTGTCATAAAGTGTTTAAAAAATAATTTAATTAATAAAGTTCGACTTTATATTATCTGTAATATGGGCGTAGTTCGCCCAAATCGGGTGCAAAGTTACGAATAATATTCTGTATATTAGTGCTTTTGCTTCTGTTTTTTTGTTTTTTTCTTTCTACTTCCGAAAATATCACTCAATCTGTTGAAGTCTTTCTTCAGAATCAAGCCTATACCCTGCGTTGTCAGAGAGTTACGTGTGAAGTAACGGTCGTTGGTTTGGTTATAGACACGGAAGGCTACGTTACCGCTTGGGAAGAGGAGGTAACGGATGTCGAAGTCGCCTATGAAGGACGATTTATCCTTGGCTACATTGTCTCGATAACCAAACTGTCCGTTGAAGAGCAGACGGTTGTTAAGCATGCTTCCTGAGAGTAGTCCTTCGTATTCTGCATTGTCGAAACCTTCATTACCTGTCGCAATATTGGCACCGAAGTTCCAGTTGTTATCCTTCACAACATTGGACAATACGGTGTTGATTTGTTGTGAAATTGTACCAGAGAGTAGACTCTGCATAGCAAGAGATGCACGACTTGGCGATTCACTGTCTCGTGCTGGATTGTTATTCTTGCTCTGTGGGTAAAAGCGTCCGACTGCTAAAAGGTAGAGTACTTGCTGGTTAAGCTCTTGCTCAGAGTTGAGGATAGAGCGTATCATCTGTTGTGCATCAGGCGAGAGCGTTGGGAGGTCGAGACCGAAAGAGACAGTCGGTGCACCTGGTGTTCCTTCGATGTTCAGCAAGCAGTTAACCTTTGTGTTATTGGATGTGAAGGACTTACCCATTCCAAGGTCGCCCAAAGGAACAGAATTGATGATATAGTTAGCTTTTAGATTCAACGCAGCATTGAACGGATCGCCACCGAAGGCAATCGTTGAACCCGGCTGGAAGATAAATTGCTTCTTGATAATATTCTGAATCGTGAGGTTATACTGTCCGTAGTCTACGTTATAGTTTCCAAAGAGTTGGAAGGCTCCCTTATTATAATAGGACGCACGAATCATACCCGAACCATTCAGACGGATATTGTCGCCAGTGGCATCATCAAGTAAGACGCCAAGCGTAAGATTCGGATTTGAATGTACGAGGAAGTTGATGTGTAGGTCGCTCGGTATGTCTCTGAATTTGACGACATCCGATGCCTTCTTAGGAGCTGGTTTTGCTGCAAAACTGAGTGTGTCTGCAGCCTCAGGGATTAAAACTCCAGTGCTATCCTTTGATACGTTAATCCAACGAATGAAGTTACTTGTACTTGCATCATTGGTTGAAGAGGCATCATAAGTTATATAGGTGTTCTTTTCCGGTTCCATATCAATGTTCATTGTTGTTGAACCCGGTTCACCTTTTATATTACATTTGCCACTTCCATATACCACACCCCAGAACGAGTCTTTCCCTTGTTTCTTAGGGAAGTTATAAGCTAAGAGGTTTCGTGCGAGGATATTAATGTCGAAAGTGAGGTGGCTAAGATTCTTGTGATGTAATCCACCTGTAACGATACCGATATGTCCTTGTGGGTCAGTAATAGTGTCGTTTCCAAAGATAATTTCGTTTGGAATGATGCGAACACGTGCGTCGCGCATCTTATAAGTAACACCTGTTGGCTTTACATATACGCTTCCATGCACTTGCATGTCACCTTCAAGATTGATGGCACTAAGGGGTCCGACGACTTTACACCAGCCGTTTCCTTGCACTTGAATCTTGTCCATGAAAGAGCCACAGAAGCTCTTTAGGAAGTAGAGATGTGTGTTATTGGCAAAGATAGGAAGGTTGATATAGCTTTTCTTAATGTCTACATAGCCTTGGATGTCTGTTCGTGTGCCATCACCAGGGTCAGTATAGGCGTCGATATTAATCTTACCTTCTTTGTCATTATAGTTTGCCTCCGCAAAGAGCGTACCCATATCTCCATCTTCAAATTTGAAGTCTTGCACCTCCAGTTTCGCTTGCATCTGTGGATGATGGAAGAACGATTTGATAGAAGCTGTACCAGAAGCCGTACCAGCAAACTTAACGCTGTGGAAGTCAACAAGGTTAAGAATATATGGAACGTTGACATCCTTGAATCTTACAAGGATGGAATCGCTTTGATTTCCAGACGTCTGACCATTAGCAATGATATGCTGGTCGTGGTTGGAAAGCTCAAAGTGGTCGATGGTCAGATTATTCCGATGATAAGAGATATCGGAAGGTTGCACTTGTAACGCAATGGAATCAAAGTTGATTTCTGATGGGTTGAGGTGCAAGCGAGTCTCTAAGTCGCCATGACGACGAGAGAAAGAGGCAATGCTGTTGATATTTCCGTATATAGGAGAAAGTCCCGGTATGCGGAAAGAAATGTTGGAAGTAACGGTATTGTTTGCAATCAATCCCTGTGCGTTGATAAGGACATGTGGTCCGGCTTCTCCCTTTCGCTCACCAGAAATAGTAGTCTGCAAGCCTTGTGGCTCACTCTTAATGTTCAAGATAAGATTCTTAATCTGCTGTCCTGAGTAGGTTACATCGGGCGCATTGACGTGTAAGTCAATTTCGTTCTGGCGTTCTCTTACAAGTCCTGCGAGTCTTATAGCATGTGAAGAAACAATATTAGTATTCAGCAGACTATTGATAAACTTCGTACCATTTAGGCGCAAAGTGAAGGCGTAGTTTGCCTTGCCAATTCCCATGTTAAAGCGTGGAGTTGGTGAGAAAAGACTTGGGATATAATGTCCTAAGATACGTCTTATGCTTTGTGGCAATTGATTATAATCATACTGTCCAGCAAGGTGTAGCTCACCAAAGTCAGTCTCTGCGTCAAGCGACTTACCTAAGAGTCCGTTGTTAGTCTTGATACTTACCTGGTTAAGGATAATGTTCTGACCTTCCCCAATCATAGCAAAGTTGCTGACATCGAGGTTCCCTATGATATCATTCAAGCTCGCACCCTGTCCTTTAATCTTAGAAGTAAAGGAGATTGTTCTGTTACCCAACGCCTCTGTTAGCTGAAGTTTGTGTAAGTTGACGGCATCAGCAATGATTGAGATGTCGGTAGACAGTTTTCCTTTGTGTTGCATGAAAGCCATTATGTTGGCAGCTTTTCCGTCGATATTCAGCTTTCCATTAGGGTCGTTTATCGCTGCCTTACCTATGAAAATATCGTTCTTATAGATTCCGTCAAGGTGAATATTCTTATAGGTATAGCCCTTATAATAGAAGGAGGAAACGTCACCTTTTGCGACGATATAGGATAGGTCGGTGTTGCCTTCCACCTTGATATTCGTGCTTAACTTACCAAAGTCGTTGTTGTCAAGTACTTTCGCAAGATTCAATTCGGTAGTACTAACCGTTCCTTGGATGTTCTTTCCGTGAATAACAGTAGCCAACTGAACGTTGCCAGCATCTGTGTTTAGCAGTCCCTTTGCTGTATATTTCCCCATGTTATGGGCGAAAGTACCACGATAGTAGATACTACCAATGTTACTCAATGGTTTAGGGAGGGGTTTATGTGTAACTTTTGTGATGGATTGAAGGGTGTTCTTGCTAACCTTCAGTGGGCTGAAAGTGAAGTCCCAAATAGGACTCTTTTGGATGTTTCTTACCCATCCTTTCGCCTTAATTTGAGTCGAAAGAGTCTGGTCAGAGACGTTAAGATGTTTTACCAATACAGACTGACTTGTACCTTCTGCATCAACTGTAGCTGTATAGCTGGTCGTCAATGGCTTTAAATCGGGTAGGATAGGGGCAAAGTCGGAAGGCTTTATTGCAGCTTTGAAGTTCTTGATGGTGTAACGTAAAGTGTTGAAATCCAACTTCTTGTTATTGAATGTGTAGGTTGTAAGTAACTCCTTTAGCGCAATCTTACTGTTAGTTCCATCGAAGATAAAGTCACGTAATGTGGCTTGCTGTTGATTAGCTTTTAATTCAAAAGCCAACTGCTTCACCTCTAAGCCTGATGCTTCTTTGAAAGCCAATGCCCTAAGATCAGCCCACACACTCGTGTCATCCAACTTGTTAAGAATGAGGTAAGACGAGATGTCACTTACGTTGATATGGTTCAGATTCAGTCTGTTAGGCGTGGTAGGTGCATCTAAACAATCATATTTAATGTTGCCATGTCGAATCACAAGACTATTAATGGACAAGTGTAAAGGAGTGTGACTTGTCGTGTCCTTAGATGCCAATGAATCCAATACAAATTGGAAGTTAGGTTTGGCATCCTTACTCGTTTTGTATAGTTCTGCCCGTAAACCAAAAAGCTGTGCAGAGGAAATATTAATCTCACCTGTACGTAAGAGATGCCAGATGTCGACCCTTGCTCCTACTCGTGATGCCGATAACATCTTCTTGTGACTTTGGTCATAGATGAGCATGTCGTCTAATATGAAGCGATTGATAAAGCCTAAATCAATACGTCCTACGTGTACTTCTGTACCCAATTTATTGCCCGCTACGTCGCCTACTTTTTGAGCAAGGAAACCCTGTACTGCTGGTATGTGCAGCAGTACGATTGTGGTTATGTAAAGACCCGCTATGGTCCATATAACCCATCGTATAATTGTTCTAAGTTTCTTCAATGCGTCTACAAAACTACAAAAAAACCATTTTATACTGAAATTATTATATCTAAATGTGCCAAATCTGCTTAAAATTTGCTACATTTGCAGAAAATAAGCTACGCTCGGCAAATAGAAAGTTCCCTTTCTTTGCTCTCGCTTGCATTATTTTTGGCAGAAAATAAGCTACGCTCGGCAAATGGAAAGTCGCCTTTCTTTGCCCTCGCTTGCATTATTTTTGGCAGAAAATAAGCTACGCTCGGCAAGCAAAGGATTGTTTACCTTATGTTTTGTGAAGCTTATTTAGGGTTGAAAATATTAAGATGAAATAATATAAAAATCGCTTTATCATTGTTATGGCAAATGTAATTAAGTTACGAAAGGGCTTAGACATTAACCTTACAGGACGCGCGCAGGAACAGATGTTACCTGTGAAATCATCTACGGAATACGCTTTGGTTCCAGATGACTTCCCAGGATTGACACCTAAGGTAACCGTTCGTGAAGGTGATCATGTCCGAGCTGGTGACCCATTGTTTGTTGACAAAGGGTGCACTGAAGTTAGCTTCGCTTCTCCTGTGAGCGGTACCGTCACAGCTGTTGAGCGCGGAGAAAGACGTAAGGTGTTGCGTGTGAAGATTGCTGCCGATGCGCAGCAGGAATATGCTGACTTCGGCGTGAAGGACGTGGCGGGCTTATCCGCTGATGATGTCAAGGCTTCATTGCTGCAGGCGGGATTGTTTGGTTATATCAACCAGCTGCCTTATGCTGTTGCTACACGTCCAGACACAGAACCAAAGGCAATTTTCGTGTCTGCACTTCGTGATAAACCTTTGCAGGGTGACTTCGAGTTTGAGTTGAAGGGTCAGGAGAAAGACTTCCAGACTGGTTTGACAGCTCTCGCCAAGATTGCAAAGGTTTATTTGGGTGTTGGTGCTAAGCAGTCGGCTTCGGCGTTGACTGGTGCAAAGGACGCGGAAGTAACTATTTTCGATGGTCCTTGTCCAGCAGGTAATGTTGGTGTGCAGGTAAATCATATCGACCCAGTCAATAAGGGCGAAGTGGTATGGACTGTTGACCCAACAGCTGTTATCTTCTTTGGTCGCTTGTTTAACACCGGTAAGGTAAACCTCACTCGTCGTGTAGCCATTGCAGGTAGTATGGTAAAGCAGACTGGTTATGTTGATGCCCTCGTTGGTACTCCATTGAAGCAGATTCTTGCAGACAACATCGCTGACGGTTGCAACGTTCGCATCCTCAATGGTAATCCTCTTACAGGTGTTATCGCTAATGAAGACTCAGTGCTTGGTGCACATACTTCAGAGGTAACATTGATTCCAGAGGGTGATGATGTACACGAAATCTTCGGTTGGATGCTCCCTCGTTTCAAAGACTTCTCTACTTCTCGCAGCTACTTCACTTGGTTGCAGGGCAAGAAGGCGTATAATCTCGATGCACGTCTTAAGGGTGGAGAGCGTCACATGATTATGAGTGGCGAGTACGACAGAGTGTTACCAATGGATATCTACAGTGAGTACCTCATCAAGTCAATTATCTCTGGCAATATTGACAGCCAAGAGCAGTTGGGTATTTATGAGGTAAGTCCAGAAGACTTTGCACTCGCTGAGTTTGTTGATAGTTCTAAGTTACCTTTGCAGAAGATTGTGCGTGAGGGCTTGGATATCCTTAGAAAAGAGAATGCATAGGGGTCTTATGAGCCCACAATAACTTTAACTATAGTTTCAGAATAAGTTTCTCAGGATTTTATCAAGCTATGGTAATGTTTCAAGAAACAGAAACTTTAGACTTTAAGAACCCTATAATAAAAGTATTATGAGTTTAAGAAATTATCTCGATAAGATACGCCCAAACTTTGAGGAGGGCGGAAAGCTTCACGCTTTCAAGAGTGTCTACGATGGTTTCGAGACGTTCCTTTATGTTCCTAACGAGACATCAAAGAGCGGTACTTCTATCCATGACGCTATTGACTCGAAGCGAATTATGAGTTTGGTGGTACTTTCATTGGTACCAGCGATGCTCTTCGGTATGTACAATATCGGCTATCAGAACGCTTTAGCAGCTGGTAAGTTGGCTGATGCTACCTGCTGGGGAATGTTCCTCTATGGTATGCTTGCCCTGTTGCCAAAGATTCTTGTTTCTTACATTGTCGGCTTAGGTATTGAGTTTGCTTGGGCACAGTGGAAGGGTGAGGAGATTCAGGAAGGTTATCTTGTATCAGGTATTCTGATTCCATTGATTATTCCTGTGACCACACCACTTTGGATTCTTGTGCTTGCAGTAGCCTTTGCTGTCATCTTCACGAAGGAAATCTTCGGTGGAACAGGTATGAATATCTTTAACGTTGCCTTGGCTGCACGTGCCTTCCTCTTCTTCTCTTATCCAAGTAAGATGACGGGTGATAGCATCTGGGTAGCAAAGGATTCTATCTTAGGTTTCGGCTATACCTTGCCTGATGGTTTCACTATGGCAACCCCATTGGGTGAGATTGCTCAGGGAACAAGTGTGAACGCATCTGTATGTGATATGGTATTAGGTCTTATCCCAGGTTCTGTGGGTGAGACATCTGTTATCGCTATCGCTATCGGTGCTGTAATCCTTCTTTGGACAAACATCGCCAGCTGGAAGACAATGTTGAGCGTATTCCTCGGTGGTACTGTGATGGGACTTATCTTCCATTCAACTGGTGCAACACCAATTCAGTGGTATGAACACCTTGTTTTAGGTGGTTTCTGCTTCGGTGCAGTATTCATGGCAACCGACCCAGTAACCTCAGCACGTACAGAGACAGGTAAGTGGGTATATGGTTTCTTCATTGGTGCGATGGCTATCATCATCCGTGTATTGAACCCAGGTTATCCAGAGGGTATGATGCTTGCCATCCTCTTTGGCAATATGTTTGCCCCACTCATCGACTACTGTGTAGTTCAGTCAAACATCAGCAAGCGCGCAAAGCGTGCTAAATAAATAAGGAGGACGAAGAAATGAAAACAAATAGTAATTCTTATACAATTATCTATTCTGCCATCCTCGTGCTGATTGTAGCCTTTTTGCTTGCTTTCGTGTTCCAAGCATTGAAGCCAATGCAGGATGCTAATGTACAGCTTGATCAGCAGAAGCAGATTCTCTTTGCACTCAATCAGAATCGTGATATGAGTAATGAGGAGGCTGTTAAGCTTTGGAAGCAGATTATCATAGCAGATGATATCATCAATGCAGATGGTAAGGTCGTTGAGGCTGGAAAGCAGGGTGGCGTTGATGCCGGCTTTAAGTTGAATAGTAAGGATGCCAAGGAAGGCAAACTCGCTTTGTTCCGTTGCAAGGTGAACGGTGAGGATAAGTATGTTATCCCTGTTTATGGTAACGGTCTTTGGGGACCTATCAATGGTTTCATCGCTATCAATGGTGATAAGAGAACCGTCTTTGGTGCTTACTTTAACCACGAGAGTGAGACTGCTGGTCTCGGTGCTGAAATCAAAGACAATAAGGCATGGCAGGATTTGTTCAAGGGTAAGCATCTCTTTAGTGGAAACGATACTCAGAAGATAGCACTTGCTGTTGAAAAGAAGATCGAAGACCCATCTACGCAGGTAGATGCCGTAACAGGTGCAACACTTACCAGTAATGGTGTAACAGAGATGTTCCATGCAGACAAGGGTGGACTTCAGCCTTATGTTAAATTCCTGAACAGCAAATAATATTCTAATCTTTAGAACAATAAGAATATGGATTTATTCTCAAAACAAAATAGAGAGGTGTTCAGCAATCCGCTGAATCTGGACAACCCAATTATGGTCCAGGTGCTCGGTATCTGTTCTGCCCTTGCCGTAACTTCACAGCTGAAGCCGGCGATTGTTATGGGACTTGCCGTTACCATTATCACGGCATTCTCTAATGTTATTATTTCACTTATCCGTAACACAATCCCTAACCGTATTCGTATTATCGTACAGTTGGTGGTTGTTGCTGCTCTGGTAACAGTTGTTAGTCAGATTCTCAAGGCTGTAGCTTACGACGTGAGTGTAGAGCTTTCTGTTTACGTAGGACTTATCATTACCAACTGTATCCTTATGGGACGTCTTGAGGCTTTTGCTATGACAAACAAGCCTTGGCCAAGTTTCCTTGATGGTGTCGGCAATGGTTTGGGTTACGCTATGATACTTGTTGTTGTAGGTGCTGTTCGTGAGTTCTTTGGTCGTGGCTCATTGCTCGGTTTCAAGATTCTCCCACAAAGCCTCTATGATGCAGGTTATATGGACAACGGAATGATGTCAATGCCAGCGATGGCACTCATCCTTCTCGGTTGTGTTATTTGGGTTCATCGTGCATATTTCTATAAAGAAGACAAGAAGTAATTATGGAACATCTTATTAGTTTATTCTTCCGGTCCATCTTTGTGGACAATATGATATTTGCGTTCTTCCTCGGTATGTGTTCATACCTTGCGGTGTCTAAGAGCGTAAAGACTTCATTGGGTCTTGGTGTAGCCGTAACATTCGTGTTGCTTGTTACCACACCAATCAACTATCTTTTGCTGACTAAGGTTCTCGGACCAGACTGTCTTGCAGAGGGTGTTGACCTTACTTATCTTAGTTTCATTCTCTTTATCGCTGTCATTGCTGGTATCGTACAGATTGTGGAGATGGCTGTTGAGAAGTTCTCACCTTCACTTTATGGTGCGTTGGGTATCTTCCTTCCGCTGATTGCCGTTAACTGTGCTATCATGGGTGCTTCACTCTTTATGCAGCAGCGTATCGGTCTTGACCCAGCAAGCACACAGTATATTGGTACTGTATGGGACGCACTTGTCTATGGTACAGGTTCTGGTCTTGGCTGGACATTGGCTATCGTGGCAATGGGTGCTATTCGTGAGAAGATGGAATATTCTGATGTACCAAAGCCTTTGCAGGGTCTTGGCATCACATTTATTACAGTAGGACTGATGGCAATGGCAATGATGTGCTTCTCAGGTCTTAAAATCTAAGTAAACAATGGGACAATTCATAACAATAAGTATTGTGGTATTCCTTATCACCATCCTTGTGTTGGTGATTCTCCTGCTTGTGTCTAAGAAGTATCTCAGTCCAAGCGGAAAGGTAAAGATAACAATTAACGGTGATAAGGAGATGACCGTTGATCAGGGTAGCTCAGTTTTGTCTACGCTGAATGAGAACGGTGTGTTCCTCCCTTCTGCTTGTGGTGGTAAGGGCAGCTGTGGCCAGTGTAAGTTGCAGGTAGTAGAAGGTGGCGGTGAGATTCTCGACTCTGAGCGTCCTCACTTCAGCCGTAAAGAGATCAAAGACCACTGGCGCTTGGGTTGTCAGTGTAAGGTGAAGGGTGATATGTCACTCAAGGTTCCTGAGTCTGTCATGGGCGTTAAGGAGTGGGAGTGTACTGTTATCTCTAACAAGAACGTGTCAAGCTTTATCAAGGAGTTCAAGGTTGCCTTGCCTCCAGGCGAACACATGGACTTCATCCCTGGCTCTTATGCACAGATTTCTATCCCTGCCTACGACTGTATCGACTATGATAAGGACTTCGATAAGAACGATATCGGTGAGGAGTACCTCGGTCCTTGGAAGCAGTTTAACCTCCTTTCTCTGAAGGGAAAGAATCCTGAGCCAACTGTTCGTGCTTACTCTATGGCGAACTATCCAGCTGAGGGTGATATCATCACACTGACTGTTCGTATTGCAACACCTCCATTCCTGCCACGTCCGCAGGTTGGTTTCCAGAACGTACCAACTGGTATTGGTTCTACTTACATCTTCTCTCTTAAGGAGGGTGATAAGGTGATGATGAGCGGTCCTTATGGCGACTTCCATCCTAACTTCACTTCTGGTAAGGAGATGATTTGGATTGGTGGTGGTGCTGGTATGGCTCCTTTGCGTGCGCAGATTATGCACATGACAAAGACCCTCCACACTCGCGATCGTGAGATGCACTTCTTCTATGGTGCGCGTTCACTCAGTGAGGCATTCTTCCTTGAGGACTTCTGGGAGCTTGAGAAGGAATATCCTAACTTCCATTTCCACCTCTCTCTCGACCGTCCAGACCCTAAGGCTGATGAGGCTGGTGTGAAGTATTACACTGGTTTTGCAGTAAACTGCATCCGTGATGAGTATCTAAAAGATCACGAGGCACCAGAGGATTGTGAGTATTATCTCTGTGGACCTCCAATGCTCATCAAGACAGTTACAGATTATCTTGATAGTATCGGTGTTGATCAGGATGCAATCATGTACGATAACTTTGGATAATTCAACATCCTATTCAAATAAAGCGAGGAACCTTATTGGGCTCCTCGCTTTTTTATAGGGTAGAAAAGTAAAAAGTTATTTGGAAGAGTAAAGCGGTTTAATCTTATGCTTAACGTCTTCGTAATGTAGTGATACCTCATTATTATATTTGACGACATTATCTACTGTCTCATTGATATTCTTTCCGTCCCCAAGTATTCTTTTTTCAGCTAGCATTTTGAGGATATTACAAGTTATATGTAAAGCCATCTTAACATTAGTGGGGACCTCTTTCTCATTATGATATTTAACTCCAAAGTTATCAATTATATGCAAAATTAACGGAATGAATTGATAGGATATGTCTTCAAAAATATTTTTTATGTTTTTAAATGCAGTTGCGATTTTTGTTATTTGTTTTAGGTTTGATTCTACTTTTTTGCTCTCAAGGTCTATTTCATGTTTATATTTATTAATTGCAGCCGTGATTTCTTTAACTTGCTGCCAATACAGAAGAGGTAGGAGTATAGGTGAAGATAGTAAAAGGAGTCTTTCAATTAAGCTGTTACAATTATTAAAATTTCTCTCACATTGTTCCATTTCTTGTTTAATATATTCCAATTCGTCATTTAGTTTTAGTGTTTCTGGTTCAAGTATAACAGGTTCATATGCGTCTACAGTTCCTGATATACCAATGTCATGAAGCTTGTTTGAGACTTTGATCAGAACTTCTTCTTTAAAATTCTTTTTTATTATGTTAATAGCATCGATGTTGAGACATATATCAGCACGGTGATTTTGCCATGTATCTTTATAGTTGGATATCTGTTTAAGTAAGGCTTGGTGCTGTTTTTTAAGTTCTACCTTAACAGTCAACATACGACTCTTACCTGTAATAAGATTGAACAGGTCAGTAAGAGACGAAAGAGCTTTACGGATAGAAGAGTAGGATTCTGAAACTGAATTGGTATAATTAGTGTTGAGAAACGAATAACTAACTATTTCGAATAATCCAAAATCGTCAGAGAAAGTTTTATGATTTGATAAGGGGCTCTGTATTATTTTAGATAGTTGAGGACAGTAACTGAGTAAAAGATTCATATCCTCTACATCTAAACCGAAAGAGGGGACAGACACCTCATCGTTAAGAATTAACTTAGGTACATATAGTTGAGAAAAACGCTTTTTGATATTGGTTGTGGATAAAGATGGTTCCATTTTATAAATTCCAATTTAAGGTGATATATTTATTTTCAAATTCTTTTTGGTTAGTATAACCTAAGTTCAATCCTAGGAATTGTGAAAGTTCAAGGAGGTGAGAATTTGTAATTGACAAATCATTGCTTGACAAACTACTTTTAAGACTACTCATTAGTGTGTTGAATTCTATTATCTGATTCTTTAATGCTTCTGTAGCAACAGAGTCAAATTCGTGCGTATTTCTTTCGATAGATTTGATGCGTTCGGAGAAAATCTCATCTATTCGCTGGTTACGTAAGTCAGCTTTTACATTAAACAAATCCGCCTTATCCAATGCATAGAACATTAGGGCTGAAGCTAAACCAGAAAGCAAAGTGGAAACAGCTCCACGTAGCCAGTTTGGGAGGAAACCGACCTTGTTGAGCAACATTTCTATACCAATACCGCACAAACTAACGACACTTCCTCCTAAAATCTTGACAATGGCATCACCTTTCTGCGCCTTAGTCATTTGTTTTGATTCCTTACCAAAGAGGATAGGGTAAACCTGCATGAATACTTTAATTCCTTCCTTTAATACGCGGAATATCTTTTTAAGAATACCAACGAACATGCTTATAAGTCCTTCTATTAAGGCAGAAATAAAGTTTTTCAGAGTGTCTATAATATTGCCGAGCGCATTCTTCAGATTACAAATCTGACTACTGATGTAGTTTTTTACGCGTGCAAATCTTACTTTGAACGCCTCTTTATAAGTAGGGACGTCAACACCTTCCTTGAATCCGTTCAAAAAGCCATCCTTTATCTCATAGTACAAAGGTTTGAGCATCATTAAAATTAATGAGCCTAAAGCATAGCCTAATGTTTGTTTACCAGCAGATTTGATGTTCCCTTGATGAATTGCTTTAGCTTTCTTACGCGCTAGGCTTGCTTGTATAATTTCCGTTTCTTTAGGAGTTAGGTCACGACCCAACTGTTTTTTTTGAGCCTTAATAGCATTATTAATCTCCTCAATATCAGCTTTCCCACGACCTGTAAGATTCTTTATAACTGCTGAATTTATGTTTTTATTAATCTGTTTGTTAGCTTCTCTTTCCATTCGAAGCATATTTTGGCGAACCTCATTACTTAGTTCTATATATTTCTCTCCACGTGCTTTTTTCTCATCTTGTAGCCTAATGAACTCTGCATTGGTCATGTCTCTTTTAGCATTATTGATTTTACGAGATGTGAGGGCATAGTTATAATCATTGTTAGCAATGTTTCGAATGTCATCATCACTCAGTCCTGCATTAGTCTGAATATGCTTGAAAATATGTTTCAATGGTACAATGTGATCTGTTTCAGCATTGTATTCGTTCTTTGGATCATTCCGTCGTAGGTCTGGATTCTTCTTCTTTTCTGTAATGTCCTTTATATCTGTGTACTCATTTGAAATATTTTTGCCACGTCCGTTCTTTATAATTTTATCCTCCTTATATCTTTTCATGCTAGCTTTGTCCTCATACAAACTGCGTACATATGATGCACGATATTCTTTTACCCACTCAGATTGGGCAACCTGTTGCTGTCGATTTTCTACAAAGGAGTCGGGCATAAGCATGCTGATTTTTCCTTCATAATTAAAGTTGCGACACTCGCCCACAACTCGATTTGAACTTAAACCTAGTTTCTTTGTTACTCCGTGAAAACATTCTAGATCAAGAATAGCGTCCGTAATTGTAGTAAAGACAGGAAGGATGATATTCTCTTCCATACTGGCACGATCAAACTGTTCATTTACGTCGTCAAAAAGATCTTTTGCTCTCTGTGCGTCATAAAGTTCCATATTAATCAGAACTTTGGGTAAATCAAGTGGTGACGCATTTTTTATCGCATTAATTTCCTTTTCGTTCATTATTTTTAATTTCCAATTTATAGTTTAATAGATTTCTTATTAATAGGTATCTCATCTTAACAACTTTGCATCAAGTTTTCATCGATAGACAAGTTCGAGAATTCAAGCGTATTTAATGAAAGACTGTTACAAATTTAATATAAATATTCTTTATTAAAGAAAATTTTCATTTGTTTTTTTAGTGTAAGAATGAAATAAATCAAAAGAGAGTATGATGGAGGCTTATATGGAAACTATTGCAAGCCTTCAGAGCGGATCACAAGATTATACTTCTTCAAAAGTCTTTTGAACATATAGGGTTAATTAATTTTAATTGTTTTTATAGGAGTTTGTTACGCAAATGTAATAAGAATAATTATATCAATAAATATAATCTATAATAATAAAAAAGTATTGATAGTATAAATAGTTTAATAATAAAATAAAAGTGTATTGTGATGAAATATCTAAGCATATAGTGTCATACTGAGAGTGTGGTGTTTACGTGATCTACCAAGCTTGAAGAATCTAAAGGATTAAGGAGAAACAGAGGGAAATAGTAAAAAACTTTGAGTTAGTTGAAGAGTAGAAAGGAAAAAATCACTCTTTTATTTATAATAGTATTATGATATCTATGTTCCTTTTTAGGGAAAGATATTAGAGACCGTTTTCGTCGGGTTTGTAATATCTTTTCTTTCCCTTGTTCTGTGTTGATGCTCTTTTGGCTTTGAAAAGACGCCTAATTGACTTGCAAAAGATGCCCTTTAAGCCCCTTACTAACGCCCTTTTGAAGGCTAATTAAGCACCTTTTGAAAAGCATCTCAGTAACACGCTGATATCAAATAACTTATGAAGGTATAAAAATCACAGGCTTTCTGGCTCTTTACCTGACTTTTATTTATCTATTTTGTAATTATATTTCAAGATAGCAAACATTAATATTTAAAGTTCAGACATCAATGGTTAAGTTTAAAAACCAGTATTACTTCCTGTATCAACGAATGATATTCTTCCTCCTTTAGCACACATACAGAATGACTGCTCCGTCAGCTTCTTCATCCCATTGATACTGTCTTTCTTTGTTGTTTGCTGCCAGCCTTGTGGCTGGGGAAGACAAGGAGGATTCGGAGAACTACATTTGCAAATACTGAAACTTGGAATATTCACCATCCCATCTTTATCAGCTTCTGTACCAACAAGAGCATCAGCTATCCTACGGAATGTTTGACTCGTCACTGTCAGTTTGGAATTCTTTACACCAAGAGTACAATGCAGAGTTGCGCCATGTGTTATAATCTTAGGTATTGTTATTCAACATTTAAGATATTCTCATGACTTATAACTTCTCCAGTTTCCGCATCTATAATAAATTCCTCTGTACCAGACATTGTTACACGGCTGACATACCATTTGGCATGGTCATTACCATGGGGAGAGAAACTGATACGAAATGGAGTGTTAGAAAAACTACTTTGCTGCCCCTTGCCGTTCCACAAGTCTATCCAGCCTTGGCGTTCCATCCAACGGAGTAAATCCTTTGGTTTTATCCTTAATTTCTCAAATTTCTTATCTTCATCTGTTTCCTTTATTAATTTACCATCTTTGTCATATTCTCGCCACATGCCGATTTCTATGCTCGAACAATAGAATCGCTTTCCTTCTTCCCACAATATTCCATTTTTATGATAAATTTTTACATCCTTACAAAAAGTTCTATTCTTTATTTGAACTATAGAATAGTAGTTTTTGTCAAAATCTACTTTAACAACAGTCTTGTCTTTCTCCGTGTAAACTACCGACGTTGTATTAGGGTGAAGTTTACTTTTATAATAATCATAATTAAATTTCTCTACTTGCCCCATGTTATTTGAATTTTGTGCGGCGCATGAAAGCATCGCTGTTAATACTAAAAAAAATAAGATATACTTTCTCATCTGCTTATAATATTTTATAATTATCTTTGATTTCGATTATTTTTTTTCACCTAAACTTTTATGTTTTAATTTGTCTTTCTTATCTCTATTCTTCATGTCTTATTTTGGTTTGCCTGACACAATATAAGGATTTATATACATCCACTGCAAATAAAAAAGACTATTGCGTTCTATACCCACATGGTGACTATAGTCAAGCATATTTCGCCTTTTTTGTTTGTATAGGTTTTTATATGCATTGGTAAACTCTTCATCTTTGCAATCCAGTTCTTCTATGTATTCTACCCCTTCGGGTACGGTAATAAGAGCTTGTTTAAGGGTGTTGACAAAAAGATCAGGACCGCCTGTAGAAATTTTACCAAGTTTGGAACCTCTATTTTCATTCAATCTTGTTCTTACTTTAATTGTGACAACCTTTATCTCTTTCTGGTGTTGCTTTCCATTGGGCAATATCCGTATTTTACCACATTCTTTTTCGTCAGCCTTAACCAATAGTACTTGTTCCTTATCAAACTCTCCAGAACACGATATAGTTATAGGTATTTCACCTTCTTTTATCGGAAGAGTAGAAGGGGAAACACTCAACTCCTTACAACCTTCCCCAAATTCCAGTTTTATCATTTTAGGTCTGTCTTTTTTCCCAGGATTGAACTTTATCACAGCATTCAAATTTCCTACCATTCCATTCATTATGGTCATTATCGGAGTAAAATACGTATATTCGTAATTTTTAGCCTTATTCTCCTCATTTTTTAACCATAAAATAGTTTTCCTTTCATAACAGTTTCTTTGGCGAATAATGCTGCTTTCTAACGTTTCAAACTCAGAATACTGATAGTTTCCATCCTGTATCCGATTTGACATTTATTTTTTATAGACAAAAGAATATTATTCTATACTTAATGTCTTACCGTGATGAATAAGTTCTCGAGTTTCTGCATCGAGAATAAAATCCTCTGTTCCATACATCTCTGATTTCATAATGTACCATTTGGCATGTGTATTCCCTTTAAAATTATTTTTATTTCTGGGTACGAAATAAATATCAAATGGAGTATTAGAGAAAGTCGTCTGTTGCCCTTTCCCTGTAACAATGTTTATCCATCCTTGCCTTTGCATCCAAATAATCACATCCTTAGGCTTCATGGCAAGATTCTTAAATTTTGCATTTTCATCGGTTTCCTTTATCAAATTTCCTTTATCATCGTATTCACGCCATGTACCAACACGTACACTGGAATACAAAAAGAAATATCCTTCTCTCTTTAACCTATTATTATGCTTATAATAATTTCTTATATACATAACAAAACTCATAGGTTCTATCATATAAACACTGTTTTCGTCATGGGAGATAAGGATCTGCACCAAAGTGCTATCAGACTCTTTATACACTTGATTATCTATCTTATCTTTCCCAATCTTTTTTTTATAATATTCATAATCAAATCTGTCATTTGTTTTCATTGTCTTATCTTCTTGTGCAACACATGATTGCGAAGCGATAAATAATAATAAATAAATAATATTTTTTTTCATATCTTATCTGATAATTAGATTTTTTTTCCATTGCCAGTAGAATAAACAGTTGCGCTTAATTTTATAGTCGTACATACTTATTTCCCCTCTTTTTACGGAGATATTCATCAAAAGGAAGTTCCTGTCCTTTCATACCCTCATCTCCAAAGATACGACTTGTTTTAAACAGCAAATCACCTGTAGTACCATCCAAGTAGTAGAAAATCTTCTGTGCACAGCTGTTGCCGTAAACTATTACTTCATAGTAAGCTGTTCGTAAATCCTTATGGTCAAATCGATTTATACTAAAGACATTTTGTTTATCCATCAAGTCTATATGGTAATCTTTTTGCATTTTGTTTACAAGGTCGGTAACACTAAACTTATAAGGAGCATCAAAGTCTGTTTCCTTTATTTTAAATCCATTCGCATCGTATTCTATCATTTTACCAACCCGCATATTACCATAAAATGTTGCCCATGATTTTATCAAATAACCCTCAGTGTTATATTCATAGCTATAAGTATATGGAGAATGAGGATATGAGCAGTCTTCGCGATAACCTATTATTTCGCTTTTGTCATATTCTGTATTCATTTCTATTACCATACCATTTTTATCAGTACGAAGCATTCGATCTGCAAATGGATTCTTCTTTATTATTTTATGATATTCCTCAATATTAAATTTTCTATGATTCATAGCCTTTTCCTTCTTTTTGCAATTTAAATTATTATTAGTTGTTTGAGCCGAGCAATTGCCTAATGCAAATATAGCAATTAATAAAAATATTAGTTTTTTCATTCTTGTTTCTATTAGGGCATAGTCAAGTACCAAGTGCGAATTTAATAAATCTTTTTGTTAAAAGCAAATATTAGTGATTTAAACTTTATCCCATATCGGTCGTTAGAACTTAAACAGATTTTGTTACTTTGTGCTCTAATGATTGTATTCTATGATACTTATTTCTACTCTCTAACTTTATTTATTGCTTTTTTTCATCCTTATATTTATGCTTATATTCTTCAAGCATCGTTTCTTGCTGTAAAGCTCCAAATTCAAGCTTTACCATACGTTTTGACTTTAATAATGTCTTACCTGTTGTACCATCTATTAGATATGTGTCAGTCTCTGTTAAAGAGTTAGGACATAATACATATATTTCATAGAAAGATTGGCTCATGTTCTTTATAAAGAATCGTGAAAGCTGATAAATTTTCATTTTATCCAGCAAGTCCACATTGTATTCTTTTTTCATTTTCTCTATCAGACTTTCTATATCAAACTTGTATAACTCATCATAATCTATGCTGTTAGTTGCAAGACCTCTGCTATCATACTTTATCCCTTTACCAATTGGGAAACCATAAAAACTTGTACATGAGAAAATCAGTTCTCCTTTCTTATTATACAAATAGGTGTATATGTATGGACTATTAGGATACTTGCATTCTTCTTGATAGCCTATGAATTTTTCTCCTCTTTCATATTCTTTCTTTTGCTTGATAATCATTCCCGTTTGGTCTTTATATTCATACTTCCAACTTTGGTTGCGATTCTTGTCAAATTCCATTATATTGAATGTTCTAAAATTCATCATACTATTATTGTTTTTATTATTATTTTCCTTTTGAGCAGAACAACTTACTATACAGCATAGTAAAGTTGCAATAATTACTATTTGTTTCATCTTATCAATAACATTTTATTTATTTACTATACCCCATTGCCAGTGCCAAGTAGTCCGTCTGTTATCTATTATTAAGATTTAAAGTTCAGACATCAATGGTTAAGTTTAAAAACCAGTATTACTTCCTGTATCAACGAATGATATTCTTCCTCCTTTAGCACACATACAGAATGACTGCTCCGTCAGCTTCTTCATCCCATTGATACTGTCTTTCTTTGTTGTTTGCTGCCAGCCTTGTGGCTGGGGAAGACAAGGAGGATTCGGAGAACTACATTTGCAAACTCCAAAATTGGAGAATTATCTAAACCAATTTCATCTTCCTCCGTCGCTACGAATGCTCCTAAAATACTTCGGAAACTTTGACTAAGAACTGTCAACTTAGTTTGCCCAGTTCCTAAAGTACAACACATAATAGCGCCACCAGTTACGATTTTTACCATTCTACTTTATTATAGGTTTTGTATCGTTCTTCTAATCTTCTGTTAATTTTATCATTATTTGAATTTATTATTCTCTCACCTCATTTATTTCCTTTGATATAACTTTACCAGTAAGAGCATTTATTTTTATAGAAAATACTTCTGTACTATCAGATCTCCATGTAATATACCAAATTGGAAGATTAACTTCTTCATCAATATAACGATTCACTTCAACATCTTTATCAAACAAATTCAACTTTAATTCTTCCGTTATAAATCTTTCAACTTTCTCCCATGGATAGTTTTTATAAGGAAAATCTTTGTCTATCGTTTCTATTAAATAGCCATCTTCATTGTATAGCTTCCAAATACCAATACTAAATTTATTATAATAGTATCGTCCGATTTTTTTGAGTGTCTTAGTTTTATTATAGAATTCTTTGTATGAACCGTATAATTCGTTATTTTTCCTTGCATATTCAACAAACTCAGACCCATTGTCTCCTCCAAACTGACGTACTTTCCCTCGTAAGTAATCTTCAAAAACATACTCACTTCCTTGTCTTTGTGTGTAATATGTCCATGAATCAAATTTCTCGGTTGTTCTTTCTATTTTCTTATTCTTTTTAAAATCATTGCTATCTGTGTTCTGTGCTTTGCAACTGCTTATTATCATAAGCATTGCCAGTGAAATCATTATTTGTCTTACCATCTATTTATTACCTTTTCGTTATTGTCTGCTCTATTTTTGTTTTTTCCCTTTTTCTGTGCTACTATCGGTAAGTTCTTATGAAGAATATCCCATTGGAACTGCCATGTAGCCACTACCGGTATTGGGGTTTCATACACATCTGAATAATCCATATGTACAGGTTGAATCATCAAGTCCTAAAGGCAGCACTGTTATTTTCTTGAAACAACTTCTTTACAATAAGACGCTGTAAACTATCCCGTTCTATTTCTCTACCTCCCCTTCTACTTGATTAATTATCTTGCCAGTATTAGCATTTATTTTAATTGTATATACCTTAACGCCAACTTGCCACCGAATTCGCCATATAGGGATTTTACTATGTTTACTCAAATAACGATGGATAGAGACTTTTTTATCAAACAAATCCAGTTTCAATTCTTCTTTGACAAACTTCTCCACCTTTTCCCATGGATAGTTCTTATAAGGGGCATCTTTATCTATTGTTTCTATTAAATAGCCATTTTCATCATATACTTTCCAAATACCAATATTAAATTCATTATAATAATATTGTCCTACTTTTTTGAGAGTCCGTGTCTTATTATGATACTCTTTATAAGTACCAAAGAGCGATTTTTCTTTCCTTGCATATTCAACGAAATCAGAGCCATTATCACCTCCAAACTGCCTCACTTTACCTCGCAAGTAATGCTCAAATTGATAATCATGCCCTTGCCTTTCCATATAATAGGTAGATGTGTCAAACCTCTCTGTTGTCCTTTCCAAAGTTTTGTTCTGTTTGATATTATTATTACCTTGTGCCTTACAGCTACTTATTACCACAAGTAATGTAAATAATGTAATTATTCGTCTTATCATTTTTATAATTTTATTAGCAGTTCATTGATACTGTCTTTCTGAGTAGTTTGCTGCCAATCTTGTGGCTGGGGAAGACAAGGAGGATTCGGAGAACTACATTTGCAAACTCCAAAACTTGGGATATCATTTAAACCAATTTTATCCTCCTCTGTCGCTACCAATGCTCCCGAAATACTTCGGAAACTTTGACTAAGAACTGTCAACTTAGCTTGCCCAGTTCCTAATGTACAACACATAATAGCTCCATCAGTTACATTTTTTACCATTCTACTTTATTATAGGATTTGTACCTTTCTTTATAATTTCTCCTGTATTGGCATTTATTTTAATAGAAACTATATTTGATCCTACCTTGTAATGAATAATCCATACTGGTATATTGGTTTTATCACTTACATATCGCCTTATAGAAACATTCTTATCGAATAAATCCAGCTTTAACTCTTCCTTTACAAACTTCTCTACTTTCTCCCATGGATAGTTCTTATAAGGGGCATCTTGGTCGTATTCATCTATTAAATAACCATTCTCATCATACTCTTTCCAAATACCACAATCAAAATCATTATAATAATATTTTCCTACTAATTTAAGAGTTGCTGTTCTATTGTAATACTCCTTATAAGTACCAAACAAATCTTTCTCTTTTTTAGAATATTCTATATAATTAGAGCCATTGTTGCCCCCAAACTGCCTCACTTTACCTCGCAAGTAATGCTCAAATTGATATTCAAGTCCTTGCCTTTCCATATAATAGGTAGATGTGTCAAACCTCTCTGTTGTCCTTTCCAAAGTTTTGTTCTGTTTGATATTATTATTACCTTGTGCCTTACAGCTACTTATTACCACAAGTAATGTAAATAATGTAATTATTCGTCTTATCATTTTTATAATTTTATTAGCAGTTCATTGATACTGTCTTTCTGAGTAGTTTGCTGCCAATCTTGTGGCTGGGGAAGACAAGGAGGATTCGGAGAACTACATTTGCAAACTCCAAAATTGGAGAATTATCTAAACCAATTTTATCTTCCTCATTCGCTACCAATGCTCCCGAAATACTTCGGAAACTTTGACTAAGAACCGTCAACGTGGCTTGTCCAGTTCCTAAAGTACAACACATAATAGCTCCATCAGTTACAATTTTTACCATTCTACTTTATTATAGGATTTGTACC
>ERZ1674056.39-NODE-39-length-28909-cov-3.158453_pt1 | contig 28909 bp, 48 predicted proteins | sample MGYA00581120_ERZ1674056 | MGnify/ENA primary metagenome ERZ1674056 (study PRJEB41354, sample SAMEA4873307) | human saliva metagenome | biome: human-associated habitat [ENVO:00009003]; feature: mouth environment [ENVO:08000002]; material: saliva material...
GAACAGTCATTTGAACTTCATCCTAAACTATTTAAAGATATAGAAGATTATATTAAGAGAAATAACTTAATCGACGGAGAATACCTATTTAAAAGCCGTAATGGGATAAATAAGCCAATAACAAGACAAAGAGCATGGCAGGTAATAAAACAACTTGCCGATGCAGTTAAAGTGTCATATCCTGTTGGATGCCACTCGTTAAGAAAATACTTTGCTAGGAAATATTATGAAAAAACAGGTGATATTATTGGCTTGAAAGAAATGTTAAATCATTCTAGCGAAAGAGTAACACTTTTATACATTTGTTGGAATACAGATGATAAAAATGAAAAAAGAAAGAACTTTTATTTAGGTAGCTGATATGGAATATATTGATGATGTTTTAGGTGGTCAATCAAGACCAATACATAATAATTTTGAATTAACAAATGCTATGCAAGGAAGAAAGAATTGTTTTTTATATACAGTTGGTACTTTTCAAGTTAATAATCAAAATTATATTGAATTAAAAGAAAGAAATATTAAATTAGTTGGTTTAGCATTTGCACAATTAAAATACAAGCCATTAAAAGAAAAGCAACAAGATAGAAAGTCAGTAAACATTATAATTGATGAATTAAGCAAAATAACATTGAATATAAATATTGATACTAATGTAAAATTAGAACAAAAAAATAAATATATAAGTGGTGGTATGCAATAGCATATCACTTCACTTAAACCTATACAATTTTACAAAATGAAAAGTTGTAAATTCAACAAAAAAATAACACTTTCCTGACAACAGGAAAATGATTATAAAATCTAGGAAAAATTAAGATTTTAATATAAAAAAATGAATTTAACAGAATTAAGTCATTTAGTAAAATTCATATAGGTAAGAATTAGGAGGGAATAGTATGCAAAATGTTGATGTCTATGAAATTGATAGATATATCAAAAATGCTTATTCAGTGAAAACATTAGTTAATCTATCTTTAAATAATTTAGATCAAATATGTTTTTTTAATAAAAGGTTATATTATCCTTATTGTTCTTTCTATTTTGATATTTGTCCAAAATGGGGATATGCACCTGATAAGTTACTTATTCACTATAGTAAGGAAAAGAAAAACCATACGGGTTCAAATGGAAGTATTATTTATAATGGAATAGAAAGTATTGATTGGTTAATGCAAAATATATTTAAATTAGTAAAGGTAAATGAACAACTTTCACTATTTTAAAGAAAGGATTTAAAATGACAGTACAGTTATCTTTGTTTGACAAAATAGAGTCAAAAGAGGTAAAGCAAAGTAAGTTTAAGGATAAGTGTGATATCTGTGGTAAGTTTGATTATTTAAAAGGCTACAATAATCTTTGCATTTTTCAAAAATGTAGAGAAAAGATAAAATTAGGAGGTAAAAATTTATGAACGGAATTGAATTATTCACAAAATTATATAATCAAGAAATTGAATTGGATGATTGTATAGAAGTTATTCATCCAGAAGAAGAAAATCATTATATATTTAGAAAGGATTATGGAGATAAAGAATTTGATTATTATGAATTAATGACAACTTTACTTTATAAAGAATATAAATTTGCATTTCAAAATCAAGAAACAATAAAAAAGAAATTAAAAAAATTAGAAATAGAAGAATTAATTAAAATAAAAGAAAAGGAATTAAAAGAACTTCAAGAATCTATAGAAGAATAAAAATGTTAAAAAAATTTAAAGATAAATGTGAATTGTGTTTTGAATGGAAATATAATTGTAAAGGGTATAAAGATAAAGTTATTTGCGAAAAATGTTATTCTAAACTATATTTAAAAAATAATAATAAAAAAAGTTATTCACAAAATATGTTAATAAAACAATTATCATTATTTGAGAAAGAAACTTTCACACATTTCACACTTGATATGTGATATAGTGTAAGATAGATAATAATGAAAAGGTGATCTATCAGGTTACCTTTTTTATTTTAAAAGAGGTGAAATAATGTTAAAGAGTTGTCCAAAATGTGGAAGAATACATGATTTTAATTATGAATGTAGAAATCGACATTATAATAAAGGACAAAGCATAGCAGACAAATTCAGAAATAAAAACAGTTGGAAAAAGAAAAGAGATTTAATTAAAGATAGAGATAAACATCTTTGTAGATGTTGTCTTGCTGATATTGCTAATGCACCAAAGCAGTTTAACTTTAGTAATCTAGAAGTTCATCATATTATTCCTCTTGAAGAAGATATATCTCTAGGATTAGATGATGATAATTTAATTACTTTATGTTCATATCATCACAAATTGGCAGAAAACGGTGTTATTTCAAGAAAAATATTAAGGGAATTAACTAATGAAAATGCTGATTTATTAAAAATAAAAGAAGAGTATGAAAAGAAATAGTCCCCCCTACCTTTAAAAATAAAAGGGAAAAGACCCTTTCAGCACCACACACTCTCCCAACAATAAGAAAAATCCCTAAAATAAAAGTTTTCCACAAGAAAGGAGGTAGAAAAAATGGCACGCCCAGCAAAAGCAATCGATACAAATTCTATGAAAATGTCTAAAGAAGAAAGAAAAAATAGAAAAGAAATGGAAACAAGTTTAAAAGGATCAAATGATAAAATTAAACCTCAAAGGTTTCTAAATAAAAGACAAAAACAAATATTTAAATATATTATTGATAACCTTAATAAAGACATTTTATCAAATCTAGACTTGTATTTACTTAATCAAACAGCGATTACAATAGAAAGGCTAGAATCAATAGAAAAAACTATTAATGAGTCGAGTAGAGGTAGCATAGATGTAAGTACTGCAACTAATTTAAAAAGTTTAAGAGATATGTATTCTAAAGATTTCTTTAGAAGTTGTAATGAACTTTCTTTATCGCCACAAGCAAGAGCTAAATTATCTATTGCTACACCGCCTCCGCAAAAGAAAACGTTAATGGATGTTCTGGGTGAAGATTAATGTTTAATATTAAAGAACATCCAAGTTATATTTATGCTACTAAAATTGTTAAAGAAGAAATAATCCCACCAAAATTATTTTATGATCTTAATGATGAAAAAAAATTTATATCTCCCAAATATGTAAAAAAACAATGCAAAATATTTTTATCTGTAGCAGATAATAAAAATACAAAATATATTCTTAATGAAAAAAGAATAAAAAAAATAGATAAAATATGTAAAGTATTAGTAATGGCTAAAGGAGTTAAAGCAGGATATAGTGTATATGATTCTTTAGCTGGATATCAATGGTTAATGATTATAGCAAGTTTATGTACAGTGCATAGAGATAATCAATCTTTAAGAAGATATGAAACAGTCCTATTAGAGATATGTAGAAAAAATGGTAAAACATTTATTGTTGCATTTTTATTTATTTTATTATTTTATCTTGAACCTCGTTTTTCTCGTTTCTTTTCAGTAGCACCAGATGGAACGTTAGCAAAAGAAATTAAATTAGCACTTGAACCTTTGATTGAAGCCAATAGAGAAATATTTGAAGAAAGTGAATTTAAAATATTAAGAGATTCGATAACTCACAATCCAACAAAAACTGTGTATACACCACTTAATACATCTAAAAATCGTATGGATGGTCGCGAACCTAATGTTTTTGTTGCAGATGAAGTTGGAGCATTACCAACACCATATCCCATAGAAGCAATGCGTAGTGGTCAGTTATTAGTAATGAATAAATTAGGATTTTTAATTTCTACAAAATATCCTACTGTAGATAATCCTATGGAAGATGAAGTTTCCTATTTTAAAAAAGTAATGGATGGAATAATTACTGATGATACTATTTTTGGTTTATTATTTGAACCTAACGATACTAAACACTGGACTACTGATGATAATATAATTCTTCAATCTAATCCTTTAGCTTGCGAGATAGTAGAAGTATATAAAGATTTATTATCTAAAAGAAAAAAAGCAATAGAAACAGAAAGTAAAAGAGAAAACTTTTTAACAAAACATTGTAATATTATTTATCAAGGAGCAGGAACAGAATCGTTTATAGATGTTACAGAATTTCAAAAGTGCAAAGTAGAAGAAATAAATTGGAATGGTAGAGAAGTTTTTTTGGGAGTTGATTTAGCAATTTCTAATGATAATTGTGCCGTAGGTATGGTTGCAGATGATGAAGGAATAATATTAGTAGAATCAATTGATTTTATTCCAGAAGGTAGAATAGAAGAAAAAAACACAATAGAAAAAATAAATTATTATGAATTTATAAAAGCAATGAAATGTATTGCTTGTGGTGATAAAGTAGTAGATTATAGTGTAATAGAAGAATTTGTTTTTGATATAGAAGATAAATATGGTGTTCTTGTAATGGGAATTGGATATGATAGATTTAATTGTATGTCATCAGCTCAAAAATGGGACAGCAAATATAAAACAGTACAAGTAAGACAACATTCTGATACTTTACACGCACCAACAAAACTTTTATATGAAAAAATAATGGAAAAAAAATTAAAATATACTGATAATAAATTATTAGAAATAAATATGCAAAATGCAAAATGTGTATATGATACTAATATGAATAGATATATTCATAAAAAGAAATCAAACGGTAAAGTAGATATGGTGTTTTCATTACTTAATGCTATTTATTTATTACAACAAGAAATTTATTTATCAAATGGGGACTTTTTAGTACAAGTATAAAACTTTCACACTTTTCACACTCAATATGTGATATAGTGTATATGTAGAGATTTATATAAAAAGAAAAAGCAAACAGAAATGTTTGTTTTTTTGTGTAGAAAGGAGGTAATTATGGGATTTTTAAAGAATATATTTACAAGAAGTGAAGAACAAACAAAAACAAATTCAAGTGAATCACAGGGTTCTGATGAAGCATTATTAGAATCAATCCTTAGAGGCGAACAATTAACAAAAGAAAAGGCTTTATCAATTCCAGCAGTTTCTTCATCAGTTGACTTAATCTCAAATTTGATAGCAATGTTACCTATTAAACTTTACAAAAAAGAAATAAAAGAACAAAAAGTAAAAGTAATAGAAATTAAAGATGATATAAGAACTAAACTTTTGAATGAAGATACTGGAGATACATTAGATGCCTTTCAATTAAAAAATGCGATTGTTAGAGATTATTTAACAGAAAAAGGAGCATACGTTTTTATAGAGAAAGAAAAGAATAAAGTTAAATCAATAAGATACATCAAAGGTGAAGATGTTTATGTAAATAAAAATACTGATCCAATTTTTAAAGATGGACAATATTTAATTAACGCAAAATATTATGAAACATATAATTTTTTAACCATTCTAAGAAATACAAGAGATGGTTTTGAAGGAACATCTATTATAAGCGAAATTTCTAAATCATTAGAAACATCACTAACTACTATAATGTATGAACTTGGGTTAGTACAAAAAGGTGGTGGAAAAAAAGGTTTTCTAAAATCTCAAAATAAATTATCAGAAGAAGCAATGGAAAAATTAAAAATTGCTTGGAAAAAATATTATGATAATAAAAATGAAAATGTTGTTATTTTAAACAATGGTCTTGAATTTATAGAAGGCTCCAATTCTTCTGTAGAACTCCAAATTAATGAGCGAAAGAAAACGTTGAGTGAAGATATAAAAGAAGTATTTCATATCAGTAATGATTATAATACAACAATTAAAAACGCAGTATTACCAATAATAAGTGCAATTGAAAGTGCTTTAAATAAAAACTTCTTATTAGAATCAGAAAAAGGAGTTTTTTATTTTGCATTTGATACTAAAAAAATTACTCAAGGTTCTTTAAAAGAAAGATATGAAGCTTATAAGATTGCTAGTGATACTGGATGGTTAAGTATTAATGAGATAAGAACAGAAGAAGATTATAGTGCAATAGAAGGACTGGATGTTATGAAAATGAATTTAGCAAATGTTTTATATGATACTAAAACTAAAAAATATTACACTCCAAATACTGGAGAAATAGCTAAATTAAATGAGGTTGATTTGAATAATGAAAAGGAGGTGAAATAATGGATATTCAAATAAGAGAAAATAAAGTTATTATCGATGGATATGTAAATTCAGTAGAACGATTTTCAAAAATATTATCAGATAAGAATGGAAAGTTTATAGAAAAAATAATGCCAACAGTTTTTCAAAGAGCAATTGAAAAAAATGATTCTATTAAAGTTTTGCTTAATCATAATTATGATAGAGAATTAGCTAATACTAAAGATGGGACTGCTGAATTATATGAAGACAATATTGGCTTACGAGCTAAAGTTGAAATAACAGATGAAGAAGTTATAGAAGATGCTAAAAATAATAAATTAAGAGGTTGGTCATTTGGCTTTATTTGTAAGAAGAAAGATGAAAAAACAAATGAAAACGGAATAATTGAAAGAACAGTTAGAGATATAGACTTAATGGAAGTTTCAATACTTAATAGTAAAAAAGTACCAGCATATGTTGGAACTAGCATCGAAATGAGAGATGGAGAAGTTCGAGAAATTGAATTTAGAACTACAGAAATAGAAGAAAACCAAGATGTAAATATTTCTTCATTTTCAGAACTAACATATAAAGAGAAGAGAGATATATTATCGATGAAATATCACGATTTATATAAAGAAGGATATATTGAAGATTTTGATGATAATTATATATATGCTTCTATAGATTATGGATGTTCAATATATAAAATGCCTTACTCTGTTTCTAATGGAACAGTTATGATAGATACTACACAACAAATAAAAGTTGTTCGTAGTGGATATGTAGAAGTAAGGAATAAAGATAATCCCAAACAAGAAGAAAAACTTGAAAAAATTGATTACTCAAATTACGAGAAAAGAATTAAAAAATTAAAGGAGGAAAATAAGTAATGAATGAGTTGAAAAAATACATGGAGCTAAGAGCAAGCAAACAAGAAGAAATGGATAATTTAATGCAAAAAGTACAAAAAGAGGAAAGAGCATTGACAGATGAAGAAAATGCATTATTCGATCAATTAGAAAAAGACATTTTAGCAGTTAATACTACAATAGAAAAAATAAATAAGAGTAGAGAATTAGCTAAAACAGAAGAAGATAATAAAGCAGGAAATGATGCGGATGAAACAAAAACTGAAACTGATACTGAAAAAAGAGAATTAGAAGAATTTGGTAAATATATTAGAAATGAAGTTTTAGAAGTAAGAGCAGAATCAACTAATTTTACAAAAGGTGATAACGGGGTAATTATACCTACTAGCATTGCAAATAAAATAATGGTAACTGCTTATAACGTATCACCAATTTTAGAAAAGGTAACTAACTATAATACAAAAGGTAAATTATCTATTCCAGTATATGGTGCAGATGATGAAGGTAATGATATAACAGTTGGTTATGCAGAAGATTTTAAAGAACTAACAGCAAAAGCTGGTAAATTCAGTTCTGTTGATTTAGAAAGTTATTTAATTGGTGCATTAGCAAAAATTGGTAATTCGTTAATTAATAACACTGATATTGATTTAGCTAATCACGTTATCAGAATACTTGCTGATTATATTAGAAGATTTTTAGAAGGACAATTATTAAAAGGTTCTGACAATAAAATACAAGGATGTAAAGGAATTACTAAAAAACATGAAGTAGCAACACCAGTTATTACTTATGATGATTTAGTTAAAACTAAGAATAAAGTAATTCAAGCATTTAGAAAAGGTTCTATTTGGGTTATGAATCAAGATACATGTACGCAAATCGAACTAATTAAAGATAGTCAAGAAAGACCAGTATTTCACACTGACCCAACTGGTGAATTCGACGGAATGATATTAGGATATCCAGCTTATGTATCAGATAATATGGATGGTATTGAAAGTGGGAAAAGACCTATTATTTTCGGAAATTTTGCTGGACTAGCATTAAAGAAATCTAAAGAATTAGAAATCCAAGTTTTAAGAGAAAAATATGCTACTGAACACGCAACTGGAATTGTTGCTTGGATGGAAGCTGATTCTAAAATAGAAAATCTTCAAGCTCTATCTGCACTAGATGTAAGAGCGTAAGGAGGCTAATATGCAATACGTTGTTTTAAAAAGTTTTGCTGGTAAAGATTTTACTGGTGTAAAAGGTAAAATAATTGAAATTGAAGATAAAAAAATTAAAGTTTCATTATTGAAAAATGGTTTTATTAAAGAAATTGATAAAAAAGACATATCAAAAATGGAATTAGAAAAAGAGATAGAAGAAAATAAAAGAACTATCTCTTCTTTAATTTCAGAAAATGAAAATTTAAAATTAGAGATAGAAAACTTGAAACTTCAATTAGAAAGTTTTATATCTGATGACGAAGGTAAAGATTCAGAACAAAATCCAGAATCATCAGAAAGTAAAGATAATTCAAATAATTCTGAAAATAATCAAAATATCAAAGACTAAGTTTACTAATAAAGAAGTAATTAATTTGGGATTATTTATCTTTGATAATGGAGGTAAAAATGATTACAAAGGTTAGCGAAATAAAAGTTCAAGATATAGCAGATTATATTAGAATATCAGAATTAACAGAAGCAGATGAAAAATTTATATCAACAATATTAAATATAGTCAAAGAATATATAAATTCATATACTGGAATTAGTATTGATCAATTGGATGATTATAAAGAATTTATAATAGTTATTTATACTTTGTGTGAGGATATGTACGATAATAGAACTTTATATATTGATTCAAATTCAGTTAATAAAGTAATTAATAATATATTATCTATGCATAGTGTTAATTTATTATGAAGAAAAAAATAATCAATGCTGGTAAGTATAATAAAAAAATAGAAATATTAAATAAAAAATTAATAATTGATGAAGATGGTTTTAAAAAAGAAAAATTATCGACTATTTTAACACCTTATGCTTCAATCAATACATTAAGAGGTTATACTTTAATTCAAAATAATTCAGATTTTGAAAAAGCATATACTAATTTTACAATTAGATATCCAATAAAAACAATTACTAGAGATATGTTAATTAAATATAGAGATAAACTTTATACTATTGAATACTTAAATAATGTAGATGATGCTGACACAGAATTAGAAATTCAAGCCAAGGAAATAAAAAAATAAAATGGCTCAAATGAAAATTCAACTACCTACTGATATTATTGAAGAATTAGAAAAATTAAATAAAAATGCAAGTACTATGATTGGAGAAATGACTCAAGCTGGAGCGAAAGTTGTTTATCAAAATATAGTAAATAATGTTCCACCATCATTTCATAATTCTGGAATTATGGAATGTTTAAAATTAACAAGAATATATACAACTCCAAGTGACGGAGGTGTGAATACTAAAGTAGCTTTTTATGGCTACTTTTTAAATTCAAAAGGACAAAAAGTTCCAGCTCCACTTGTATGTAATGTTTTTGAGTACGGAACATCTAAAAGGATATTTCCACAGCATAAATTTTTAAAAAAATCTTTTAATAAGAAGCAGATAGAAGATGCAATGAAAAAAGCACAAGAAAAATACATTGAGAAAGGATAAATATGAATAAAGATATTGAAAGAATTTTTAACAGAAAGATTGTGATTGAAGATAGAACAATTCCAGTTGAATATGCAAATTACGCTGGTAATAGTGAAGAATATGTAGTTTATTTTAATTCTGGGTCTGAACCTAAACATTCAGAAGAGGACGAAATAACATATAGTGAAAATAGCGTTGATTTTCATGTTTATTCCAAAGGGAATTATTTAAAAATTGTTGATGTTATTAAGAAAAAATTAAAAGAAAATGATTATATATGGGATGGCGATAGTGGTGATTTGTATGAAACTGATACTAAATATCATCACTTCGTATCATCATTTAAAAAAACAAATTATATTCTATAAGGAGGAAAAAATGGCTAGAATAGGATTAAAAAATTTTAGATATTCAGAACTTGATGCTGAAGAAAATGTAAAAGCACCTAAAACATTAGGTAAAGCTATAGACTGTAAAGTTTCTTTAGATTTAAATAGTGCTGAACTTTTTGCTGATGATTCAGTAGCAGAAAGTGATTATGGTTTTAATAAAGGAACTGTTACAATAGGAATTGATGATGACGATGATACAATATTAGCTCCACTTTTAGGGCATACTGTATCAGAAGGAGAAATTGTTCGTAATGAAAAAGATCAGGCACCTTATATAGCATTTGGACGTATCATTACTAAAATAGTAGGAGGAGTTTATAAATACAAGGTAGAATTTTTATCAAAAGTTAAATTTAAAGATTTTATGCCTGATGAAGAGACTAAAAAAGGAAACATTGAATTTAAAACAATTACTATAGAGGGAACTGTTACTAAAAAGAAAAATGGAGAATGGTCAAAATCAAAAACATTTACTACTTATGAAGAAGCGAGTACTTATTTAGATAAACTTTTGACTCCAAGTGCATAAAATGATAAAAGTCAAAGTTATGAATAAATTCGTTGATAAGTATACAAATGAATTGTATGAGATTAATCAAATATTAGAAGTAACAGAGAAAAGATATGAAGAAATTAAAAAATATGTAGAACTTTTCGAAGAAATAGTGAAAAAATCTGATAGAAGAAAGGGGAAAGAACTAGAAAACTAGACTTTCCCCTTTTTCTTTTTAAATAAAGGAGAAAATTATGAAAGAAGCAATAAAAGAAATAGTTGTTAATGGAAAAACATATAAGATTGTTTTTAATTTGAATGTAATGCAAGAAATTCAACTCAAATATAAAACTTTTAAAAATTGGAGTGAATTAGTAGAAGGTAAAATGTCAGAAGAAAACGAAACCAATATAGAAGCTTTAATATTTGGAATAAAAGCAATGCTAAATGAAGCAATAGATATTGAAAATGATACATTACAAGAAAAACTACCATTTTTAACAGATAAACAAGTGGGTCGAATTATTACTATTCTTGGTATAGAAGAAGCTAGTTTAAATCTAAAAGAAGTAGTAATTAATTCAACACTAGATGAATCAAAAAACGTGTAATCCACGAGGAAGAAGATAATAAGCCTATTGATTTCTCGTGGTTTTTATTTATAGGTAAAACAAAATTATATTTTTCTGAAAAAGAAATTTTTAGGATGACTTTAAAAAAATTCAATAAATTATATGACCATTATAAAACTTACTATGATTTTGATAAATCTGGAAGAACATTTTCAGAATTAGAAAAAGAACTAGAAAAAGATGATGAATGGTTATAAAGAAAGGAGGTAATTATGTCAAATAGTTTTGGTGGTGTAGTTAAATTAACTGGTGAAAATGAATATAAAAACGCTCTAGCAAGTATTAATAGTAGTTTAAAAGTAGTTAGCAGTAATTTAAAGGTTAATGCTGATGAATTTGAAAGAAATGGTCGCAAAGTTAAAGATTTAACATTAATTAATGATGCATTAAAAAATAAGCAAAATGAGTATAGAAATATTATAAACGTTTCAAACGATGCGATTAATAAATATACTAAAATTCAAGAAGAAAACAAAAAGACAATTAATAATTTAAATCAAGAATATAATAATGCAAAAAATAAATTAGAAGAAATGAAAAAAAGCACAACTGCTTCATCTGAAGAAATTAAAAAACAAGAAATTGCAGTAGCTAATACAAAAAGTGCGTTAGATAAAGCACAAACATCATACACTAATAATCAAAAAAATATAAATAATTATAAAGTAAAAATAAATGAAACAACAGTTGAAATAAATAAATTAGGAGATAAGATTTCAGAAAATGAAAAAATCCAAAATAAAGCAGGATTATCTCAAAAAAACTTAAATAAATCCATCGATGAGTTTAAAGAAAAAACTGATAACGCATCTAAATCGACATTAAATTTAGGAGATTTAATTAAAGGAAATTTAATTAGTGCAGGTATTATTGCAGGTATTAAAGGATTGGTTTCAACTATGAAAAGTTTAGGAGAAACATTCGTTAATGTTGGAAAAGACTCTCTTAAAAGTTTTGCAGACTATCAGCAATTAAGTGGTGGAGTAGAAACTTTATTTAAAGAAAGTTCTAATAAGGTAGAACAATATGCAAATAAAGCATATCAAACTGCTGGATTAAGTGCTAACGAGTATATGGAAACAGTAACATCATTTAGTGCATCATTATTACAATCATTAAATGGAGATACTTCTAAATCAGCAGATGTCGCTAATATGGCTATAATTGATATGAGTGATAATGCTAACAAAATGGGTACATCTATGGAATCGATTAAAACGGCTTATCAAGGTTTTGCAAAACAAAATTATACAATGTTAGATAATTTAAAACTTGGTTATGGCGGAACAAAAACTGAAATGGAACGATTACTTAAAGATGCCGAAAAATTTAGTGGAGTTAAGTATGATATAAACAATTTAAATGATGTTTATTCAGCAATTCATGTTATTCAAGAAGAATTAGATATTTCTGGAACAACAGCAAAAGAAGCTTCGAAAACAATATCTGGATCAATAGGTGCTACAAAATCAGCATGGAAAAACTTACTAACTGGAATAGCCGGTGGCAGTTCTAATTTAAATGACTTAATTAAAAATATGGCAGATAGTATTTTAACAATGGCTAATAATATTGTTCCAGTTGTTGAAAAAATAGTAGGTAGTGTCATTGCAATTCTTCCTGAGTTGTTAGGAAAGATAATTGAATATCTACCACAATTTTTAGATAGTGGAAGTAAAATACTAACATCCATTATAACTGGTTTACAAAATAATATGTCATCTATAATGAATGCAGTAATGCAAATAATTAATATGCTAATAAGTACTTTAATACAAAATTTACCACAATTAATACAAATGGGAATACAGATGATAGTTTCTTTAATTCAAGGAATATCACAATCATCACCAACACTAATTCCACAAATGATAACAGCAGTTACTACAATGGTTACTACTTTATTAGATAATATAGATTTACTTATTGATTCTGGAATTCAGCTACTAATTGGATTAGCTGATGGACTAATTAATGCACTACCACAATTAATCGATAAAATACCTATTATAATTGATAAATTAATTATAGCAATAACGAATAATTTACCTAAATTAATAGAAGCTGGAATTACTTTAACAGTTAAATTAGCGTTTGGAATTATTAAAGCTCTTCCTAAATTAATAGAAACAATTCCTAAATTAATTGGATCATTCATTAACGGAATAATTAATTACTATGGAAGAATGATAAGTATCGGAGCAAATCTTTTAGAAAAATTCAAAGATGGAATAGTTGGTGGAATAGGAAGTTTAGCAAATGTAGGTAAAAATTTAGTTCAAGGTTTATGGGATGGAATAAATAATGCTAAAGATTGGATATTAAATAAAATTAAAGGCTTTGGTAAATCCATTTTAAATGGAATTAAGTCAATATTTGGTATTAAATCACCTTCAAGAGTTTTTAGAGATGAGATAGGTGTAAATTTAGCTAAAGGTATTGGAGTTGGATTTGAAAAAGAAATGGATAATGTAAACGGTGCAATCCAAGATTCATTACCAACTGATTTTGATTTAACAACAAATGTTAAATCAAATACTAATCTATTAAAATCTAGCAATTTAAATAATCCAGTTAATTTAGTTGATAGTATGAAAAAAGCACTTGAGGGAATGGAATTTAAAGTTGATGGTGATAAAATGGGAGAATTAGTGATTAAAAACGTTGAAAGGGTGGTTTATTCATGAGTTATATAATATGGAAAAATAAACATAGTGATACTGTAAGAGGATTATTAATTTCTAAACTCCCCCCAATTACAAAACCACAAATAAAAACAAATATTACCGAAATAGATGGTGTTGATGGTGATATCATCGAAAAAATAGGATATAAGTCATATACTAAAATATTAAATATTGCTTTAACAAGAAATTATGATATAGATAATGTTATAGAATATTTTAGTGGAGATGGATATTTAACATTTTCAAATGAAAAAGATAAATATTATAAAGCTTCTATAGTAGATGATATTGATTACAATAATTTACTCAATTTTAAAACAGCAAGTATTAAATTCCACGTCCAACCTTTTAAATATAAATTAAATGAAGAAAAAATCATATTGAACGTTACCAATCAAAAACAAATTAAAGTTATAAATCAAGGCAACATAGAATCAAAACCGTTAATAGAAATAATTGGAAGTGGAAGCATAGAATTATCATTAAATAATATGCATTTTTGTTCGTTAGAATTATCAGAAAACGATAATATAATTATTGATAGCGAAAAGCAAGATGCGTATTTTGGGGGTAAACTATTAAATAATAAAATGTTAGGTTTTTTTCCAAGTCTAATATCTGGAGAAAATATTATAACTTGGAGTGGAAATATTTCTAAAATTATCATATTTCCAAATAGTAGGTGGTTATAATGATTAATTTATATAAAGATAATGAAAAATTATTTAATAATAATGGAATCAAAATATTAAAGCCACTAAAAGCAATTATAAGAAAAGAAGATAATGGGAATTATTATTTATCGATTAAAGATACTATTGATAATATAGAATTCTATCAGGAAGGATTAATTGTTCGAACTGATACTCCATGGGGTAAACAAGGATTTAGACTCAATAATATTGAAATAGACAATAATATTATTAATGTTAAAGCTAATCATCTATATTTTGATACAAAAAGATATGTTATTGAAGATAGTTATGTTGTAGATAAAAATTTAAACGATGCATTAGATCATCTAAATAAAAATTGTGATTCAGAAACCCCATTTATAACAATTTCTGATATAGATACAAGAAATTCATTTAGATGTGTAAGAAAAACTTTAGAGGAAGCAATAAATACATTAATTGAACGTTGGGGCGGTCATTTAATAAGAGATAACTTTAAAATCGAATTAAGAAAAAATATAGGTGAAGATAGAGGAGTTACGTTAGCTTTTTTAAAAAATATAACTAAAATAACAGCAAAAGAAAATTGGGATGATGTAATAACTAAAATTCTACCTGTTGGAAAAGATGGCATTTTGCTACCGGAAAGATTTATTGAATTAGAAGAAATTTTATATGATCTTCCATATTCAAAAACAATATCTTTTGTGCAAGATGAAATATTGAGTGAAAATTATATTTCAAATGAAGCATATAAAGAGGCTCTAAGAAATGATTTAAGAAAAAAAGCAACAAAATATCTACAAGATAATAAAATTCCTAAAGTTAACTATTCGTTAACAGCATATTTAAAAGATGTTTCTGATATAGGTGATACTATTCGAGTTAAACATCCAAAATGTAAAATAGATTTAGAAACAAATGTCATTGCAATAGAATATGACTGCATATTAGAAAAATATATAAAAATAGAGTTTGGAAATTTTAAAAACAAATTAGGTGATTTAATAACAAATGTTACTGATAAAATTAACAACGAAATAACTAAATCAACTGATAATAAAATTAGTATTTTAAATGATGAATTGAAAAAAGCAACATCTACAATAAATGATTCTTTTGGCAATTCTTATGTTATTTATGAAAATAGAGACGAAATATTAATCGTTGATAAAATTCCTAAAGAAGAAGCTAAAAATGTGATTAAAATTAATAATAAAGGTATTGGATTTAGCCAAAATGGAATATCAGGTATTTTTAATAGTGCTTGGGATATTAATGGAACTCTCAATATGCAAAATATAAATGTTATTAATTTAGTGGCTGATATGATAAAAGGTGGAACACTAAAATTAGGATCTAATCTAAATCAAGCAGGAATCCTAGAACTTTATGATGAAACAAATAAATTAATATCAAAAATGGATAAAAATGGATTAGAAATGTATTGTGAAAACGGAGATACAATTAAAATAAATCCCAAAGTGGGTTTTGCTGGATATAATAATCAAGGTGCTAAGGTTTATTGGGTAGATGGTGAAGAATTCCATCAAAAAAAGTCATTTGTAGAAGAAGAAATAACATTAGCTTATAAAATAAGATTTATTCCTATAGAAACTGAAAAGAATAATGGAGTAGCGGTAGTTGCTCTTTATAATGGAGGATAAAAATGGCAAGTAATTATAAAAATACAAATTTATATACTCTAAATAAATCTTATTTGTTAGAGGCGTATTTTAATGAAACTTATTTTGATATTCAAAATAATTATTCTAATATTTTTGTTAAAGCCACATTATCAGCAACTAATATATCATTTAATGCTACAAATGGTGGAACATTAAGAATATATTGGCATGATAATAGAGAAAATTATGATAGATTAGTTGCAGAAGCTCTTATTTCTTCTTGTGGTATGAATTATGGTTCAAGAAGTGTTGAGGGCAGTTTAACTGTTTATCATAATAGCGATGGAAATCTAAGTGGATATGCCTATGCTACATTTACAAAAAATAAAACCATCTCTTATATTCCTCCAACAGGAGGCATATCAACGGATTGGACTAATCTAACTTATATTCCAAGACAAGCGAATGTTACGAAATTTGACAATTTCAACGACGAAGAAAATCCGACAATTTATTTTAATAATCCAGGAGGTTTTAAAATAAATGCTAGATTAGAATTTAGTGGAACAAGTATAAATCGTAAAAATATTTCCAATACTGGAAGTTACAAATTTGAGTTAACAGAAGAAGAAAGAAACCTCATTAGAAGTAAAACACCTAATTCTAACACAATGAGTATAAGAGCTACTATTGCTACTTGTATAGGTCAAGATGAAGAAAATTATTGGTCTTATTTTGATAGAAGTGTAAATATAGTAAATTCTAATCCTGTATTTCCAACTGATCCAATAAAATATTATGATGATGATCAAAATATTGTTGCAATAACAGAAAATAATCAATTAATAGTTCAAAATAATTCAAAATTAGTAGTAAAATGCAAAAAAGCAGAGTCTTTAAAGTTTTCTACAATAAAAAAATATGATGTTGTTTTTAATGGACAAGTTCAATCTTTTGACAATCCAGAATTATTTGAAAAAATTGTAATAGATAAAGTTAATCTAACTGAAGATACTAAAATAATAATAAATGCAATTGATTCAAGAGGGAATTCAACAACTATAGAAAAAAACATTACAGTATTGGAATGGGATTTACCAAAAGTAAATTTATCTTTTTCAAGAGTAAATAATTTTGAAAATATTACTAACTTAAAAGTTGATGTAGATATTATGGATGTAAATAATAAAAATGCAATAGTATCAATTATATGTAAATATAAAAAATCATCAGATATTAATTTTGTTAGTCAGGTTTCTTTAGATAATAATACTGTTAAAGCAATAAATTTAGATAATTTATATACTTGGGATTTGAAATTTGAAATTTCTGATAAATTTGGTAAAAAAATCATTAATGGAGTTGTTCCAACTGGAAAACCTATCATGTTTTTTGATATAAAAAAATTATCAGTAGGAATTAATGGTTTTCCATCTAACGAAAACTCAATAGATACTGAATTAATTAATGGAATGCCAGTTTTATCTTATGAAGTTATAGAACAATTTGAGGAGGAATAATAATGAAAATATTGACAATAATATTTAGAATTGCGAAAATTTTACATACATACATACATACATACATACATACATACATACATACATACATACATACCCAGAAATGGGGGTTATGGTTTAAGCGATAGAGGTATTCTCTATGGCTAAAATTATTCAATTAAGAGATACAGAAGGTAAGATTTATCCTATTACTAAAAATGAATTTATTTGTGTTGGATTAGACCAAAAAATTTCTAATGTATATAATGAATACTATATTATAAAATTTAATAAAATATTAAATAAAAATACAGATAAATTAATATTAGAAAACGGAATAATTAAAATAGGCAAAAATGTAAAATATATAAAAATATATTTTCAGTGTTTTTGCGAGAGAAATATTAATTTTGGCTATATTTGGTCATATATAACACTAAATAATAAAATGATTTGTGATGATTTAGTTCAAGGATCTATAAATTATAGTTCACATAAAGGAAATTCATTTATTATTAGTGTTAAAGAAAATGATGAAATTAATCTTACTCTAAATACTACTTATCCAACTAGACCTGTTGGTGTAAGAGCAGGTAATAATACATTTATGGTTGTAGAAATAATATAATAATTGAATAATTAAACCTAGAATTAAATGGATAATATAATTCAATTTAAAAATAAACAAGGAAATGTGTATCCTAAAATTAAAAGAGAAATTGCAACAGCAATAGTTCAAAATAGGTACGATCAGTATCAAACTGTCGCTTGGACTAACGTCAATGTTAAATTAAATAAAATTAGAAGTACAACTTCAAAGTTAACATTAGAACAAAATAAAATCAAAATAGGTAAAGGAATAAAAAAAATAATTGTTTCAGGACAGATTGCTTTTTATCAAGACGTTCATCCACCTAAATATTTATTGCAATGTTCATTGTTAAAAAATGGACATCTGATAACTTTTAACACTTTTGCATATTATGGTTCAACTGTTACTCAAGTTAGTTGTGTTGTTCCTGCAACAATAATTGATGTTGTAGAGGGTGATTTAATAGAACTGACATCTAATTATGGCTCAAATTTAACGCCGTTTAAAATTTTAGAATTGGGTACATATTTAACAGTTGAAGTAGTGGAATAAGCTATTTCTGATAATTAAAATAATATGTTTAAAAAAAGATATAAATCAAAGAAAGGAATAAAAAATGTGAATAATACAAGTTTTGAAAGAGAAGTTTTAGAAAGACTAAAAGCAATCGAAGTTAAAATTGATGATTATAAAGATGTAAAAAAAGATGCACAGATTGCTTTGATGGTTTCTAGTAAAAATAAAGAAGAGATAAATGAAATTCAAGAGAAAATAAAATATATAACAAGAACTATTGCAACAGCCATCATTGGCGGAGTAATAGGTCTTGTTTTTATATTGATTAGAATTGGAATGAAAATCTAGAAAGGAGGTTAAGATGGATAAGTTTTTTACATATGAAATGTTACTTACCTATGCAACATGTGTAACGGCAGTTTTTGGAGTAACGCAATTCATAAAAGAAATACCAGGGATTAGAAAGATACCAACTAAATACGTATCTTTTTTTGTTGCAGTAATCATTGTTACATTAACAAATATAGCAACTAATCAATTTAAAGTATCAAATATACTGCTATATATTTTATCAAGTGTATTTATAAGTATGAATGCAAACGGAATATATGATTTTGATACTAAAAAAACAGAAAATAAGGAGGAAAAATAAATGGAAGAAATAGTATTAACAGAAGAACAAATAAAAGAATTAGAAGACCTAGAAGTTCAAAATACAACTAATGAAGACACTGAATTAAATGAAGAAGTATTAATTGAAAATGAAAGTGAGGAAGAATAAATGAATATAAGAAGTTCAATACCAGAATTTGGTAATAAATTTTATAATAACAGAGCTGGGGAAGGTTATTCATGGTGTATTACTGGAAAACCTACAAGAAGTGGATTAAATGTATTGAGCAATTGTGTTGGATACGCTTGTGGAAGATTTAATGAAATAATTGGTAGTATGAAATATCCTCAATTAAATTGTAATGCAGAAAATTTTATTGAAAGAGGTAAACAATATGGATTAGAAGTATCAGATGTGCCTTGCTTAGGTGGTATTATGGTATGGGAAGGTATAGGCACATTAGCAGGACATGTTGCTGTTGTTGAAAGAATAGATAGTGCTAATCAAATATACACTTCTGAATCAAATTATGGTGGAACAGCCTTTTTTAATGCTGTAAGAAATAATAACAATGGTCGTTGGGGATTAAGTTCTAGTTATAAATTTAGAGGTTGTTTAATAAATCCAGCAATTGGAAGAGTTGTATATATACCGACTGTTACATTACCACAAGAAGACACTGAAACATTAGCTAGAAAAGTATTAGCTGGAGAATATGGTAACGGAGAAGAACGAAGAAATAGGCTTGGAAATAGATACGACGAAGTACAAACAAGAGTAAATCAAATATTATCAGAACAATCACAAAATCAAAATAATAATGAATTACTTGAATTAGTTAAAAAAACTATTAGAGGAGATTTTGGAAATGGTCAAAATAGACGAAATGCACTTGGGAATAGATACGACGAAGTTCAAAAACAAGTTAATGCTAATTTAAATGCTGGATTAACTAATTGGGATAATATCAGATTATTTTAATTAAGATTATAGTTTATTAAAAAGGATAGGTTACATTTAATAGTACCTATCCTATTTTTTTATATAAAAATAATAAAAAAAATTAAAAAAGCATTGGCATAGTCGACTATATTGATATACTTATATCATGAAAGGAGGTAAAAGATGTTTTTCTTAAAAATGTTTTCTATAAAGAGAACAAAAAAAGGAATTGAAATAGCCGTAACTATAACAATCCCATTCAATACTCAAGGAAAAGCCTAAGGGCTTTCCTTGATATATTATATTATCAAAAATTAAGAAAAATGTCAAAAATTATGAATAAGAGAAAAAGTAATCCAGAATATGTAACTAAATATATAAAAGAAAATTATAAAAGACATGAAATAAAATTACGATCTGATGATGAAGAAAAACTACAAACAATTCTAAAAAAATATAATATGAATATTAAAGAATATTTACTTTTAAAACTACAAGAAGATTTAAATAAAATTTAGATTAAGTATTGTTTAAGTTGTTTTGTGTAAGACACACACAAGACACAAATAGGCTTAAAATTCTTTATATATAAAGGACAGCAATTCTCAAAACGATATAAACCTTGGAATATCAATATTTCCAAGGTTTTTCTTTATTTAAGGTAGCTCTAAATCAGTCCTATTTCTTTTGTGTAAGACACACACAAGACACACACAAGACACAAATTATTTTTATGTCTTCCATACAAGAATGGACGATATTTCCATATACAAGTGGACTGAATAATTTTAATTTTTTAATTAAAAAAATACACTATGTTTTAAATCACAAAGTGTATTTTTATTTTAATAAATTTACTGTATCAATTAATTCTTCTATATCCTTATGAGTATAAACACGATCCGTTAAATCTTTACTTGCATGTCCCATTATTCTTTTAACACATAATTTATTAGCAGTAGTCCTATCCATAAAAGTAGCAAAGGTGTGTCTTGTATCGTGAGGTTTATGATCTTTATTTAATTCTAATTGTTCTATTATTTTTTCCCATTTCTCGTGATAATAATTCCAATATTTCATTTGCTTATATTCGTGATTAAATATTAAATATTCTGAATTATTTAATATTGCCTCATCATACCATTTTTGAACTAATGGAACAATTTTTTTATTAAAAGGAATAACTCTATTTTTACCTGCTTTAGTTTTTGATCCACCAACCATATAATTTTTTTCCATAAATACATTTTCAATTTTAATATCTAACATTTCGCCAACTCTCATACCAGTATAAATTAATATCAAAATTGTATCAATAAATGCCATTCTATCAACGTTTTCCCACAATGTGTCTATTTCATTATAATCAAATGGAATACGTTTTAATTTGGTTGTCTTAGCTCCAATATCAATATATGTAGAATATTTTTTTACGTTCATATCATTTTTAATTGCATAATCGTACATCTGATGCCATAAAATCTTAAATGCTTTTTTAGCACTCCATTTATTACCCATAGAATCAGTTATATCTTGAAGGTGTTTAAGTTTTATCTCAACAAAGGGTAAATCTTGTATATCTCTACAATAATTCCAACACATATCATATACTTTAGTTGTTTTATATGCGATTTTAGGATATTTTTCTTTTATCCATTTTTCATGTAGCTCTTTTACAGTTATTTCTTTAGCTTCAATTGTATATGGATTTTCATTGTATAAAGCAAGTGCTTGTAGAGCTAATTGCCTTGTTTCATAATATCCTATTGTCATAAATAATTGAGTTCCTTTTTCGTTCCATTCAATGGTTTTTCTAACTCTCCAAGGTCTTCTTCTATTTCCTTTCAATTTATAAACTGATCCGTATCCAGTTGGTAATCTCATATTCATTATCCTTTCTCTAAAAAAGATAATAAAATAGTTCATTTTTCATAATTAATGTGTTATAATTAAATATGAAAAATCCTACATTATATCTTTGATATTTTGTTTTAGTTTGGTTTAACTATTTAGATTTTTCATTTTGATTCACTGTTACAGCCAGTGAGTCTTTTTTTATTTTGTATCCCAAGCATATCCACATTGTTGGCATACTGCTTTTTTTATTTCTATATTTTTAATTTTCTTCTTATTTCAATTGCTACTCCTATAATTTTTACTGGGCGATCTATGATATCTTTTTTACTAAAAAAAGTAGGCTCGTAGTTATTATTTAATGGTTTTAAAATAATAGAATCTTCTTGTTTAATAACTCTTTTAAATGTTGCATCATTTCCGTTAACCATAACGACACAATCATCTCCAGAATTAAATTCATATTGTTTTTTAACTATTACAATATCATTAGTTTTGTATTCTGGATTCATACTATCACCACTAATTCTTAGAGCAAATAGATTATAAGGATCTTTAACGATTGATTTTGATACCTCCACATAACCATCTATATCTTCTATAGCTTCAAGAGGGATTCCAGCAGGTATTTTTCCAAGTATTGGGATTTTAATATTTTTACTATCATCTTCTATATAAAAATTATTAATTAGTGTAGCATTATCTATTTCTGAATCTTTTAGCCATTCTCTATCCATATTAACATCATAACCCATTAACCAAGCTTCATTTACATCAAGTATTTTTGCAATAATGTATAATTTATCTTGTTTTGCTTTATACTTACCAGCTAGATAATTACTAATTAATGATTTATCAAGACCTGATTTTCTACTTAATTCAGCTTGTGTCATTTGATTCAAATCCATAGCTTTTTTAAGTCGTACTGAAAACTCTTCAATAATCATTTAATCACCTCTATATATAATTATACATTAAAATTAAGAAATACAACTATTATTGATAAAAATATATAAAAAGTGTTGACATTACTCAACTCTTGTTCTAAACTATAATTAGTTGAGAAACTCAACAATAAAATAGAAAGGAGAATATTATGAATTTAAACGAAAATATCAAATTTGATTATGCAAAACTAAAAGATTTAATTATTTCAACAAAAATGGATGATAATAAAAATTATACAAAATCAAAATTTGCTAAAAAAATTGGAATTTCTTATTTTTCATTATACAAAAAATTAAATAACAATGTTTCATTTACTCAAAATGAAATAATTAATATATCTAAAGTATTAAATATAAGTAATGAAGAAATACCAGAATATTTTTTTAAATTAAAAGTTGAGAAAACCAATAAAACAAACTAAAAGAGAATATCAAAGGAAGGATTTTTTATATGAAAATAACAGTTAAAAAAGCTTCCCAAATATTAGAAAAATCACCTCAATTTGTAAGAATTGGACTGCAAAGAGGAACTTTACCAATTGGTTCAGCTGTAAAAATGAATCGATGGGTATATCACATTTCAGAAAAGAAATTAATCGAATATATAGGGAGAGATAAGATAAATGAAAAAAATATATAAAGATGAAGATTATGATTTTGAACCAATCATAACAGAAGAAGAATTTAAAAGAAATAGAGAAAGAGCTTTAAGAAAAATACATGAAAGAGATTTAGAAATTAAAAGAAATAGAAAAAGAAATATTTTAATTGGTGGAGTTGTAATATTTCTAATTACAATAATAATTTTAATGATGAATTTTCTAGCTAAAGAAGAAGATAAATCAATTGAAAGAGTTAGTAAAGAATGTATACAAGATAATAGAGTAATAAAAGTAAAATATGCCAAAGATGGTGAAAGATATTTCGTTTGTGGGGATAAATATGAGTAGAGAAAAAGAAATTTATGAATATTTATTAGAAAATCATAAAGGAAAAGAAAACAAAGCAAAAGCTAAAGATTTAATGAAATTATTTAATATTTCAGATCATAGAAATTTTAGAAAAATAATTCAAGATATTAATCGAGATAAACAATTTAAAAAATTAATTGGAGCAGTTAGTTCAAGAAATGGCGGATATTATATTTGTGAAACTCAAAAAGAAACTTTAGACGCAATAAATAATAGAAAGCATCGTGCTAATCAGATGTTAAGAGAATGCCATATTATGAATTGGAAATATAAGAAATTTAAGGATGGTGATTAAAAATGTTACTAAAATTAATCTTAATATTATTAGAAATTTTTCTAATAATCCTTTTAGTTTATACTGCAATAATTTTTATAATAAAGGTTGTAAATTCAATAAAAAAAGAGATAGAAAGAAGTAAAAAAGATGAAGAAGATGTATAAAGTAGTCATATATAAAAAAGATAATAAATCTGAATCAATAACTTTAGATTTTTCAAATATATCAGATGCTTTTATATTACAAGAAGTGATTTTAAAATTTTCAGATTATTCATGTGAAATAACTAAAATATCAGTTCAATGTGAGGAGGCATAAAATGGCTCAAAAAAGAATGTTTGATAAATCTATAACAAGCGATGATACATTTTTAGAAATGCCAATAGGAAGTCAATTATTATATTTTCATCTATCAATGAATGCAGATGATGATGGATTTATTAATAATTGGAAATCAATTATGAGAATGATTGGAGCTAAAGAAGATGATTTAAAGGTTTTATACGCCAAGTCATATATTTTACCGTTTGAAAGTGGTGTGATAGTTATTAAGCACTGGAAGATAAATAATTATCTTAGAAATGATAGGTATAAACCAACAAGATTCAAAGAAGAAGCAAGTAAATTAATTACTGATAAGAACTCGGTATACCAATTGTATACCAGTGGTATACCCAGTATAGATAAGAATAGTATAGATAAGAATAGTATAGATAAGAATAGTATAGATATCCAAAAACAACTTGAAAATAAGAGCAATGTACAAATGTACGACAAATGTACGACAGATGTCGCTAATACTAAAGATAGAGTTATAACTAGAGTTAAAGATAAAGATATAACTAGAAATATAAATAATACCCCCACAAAAAAATCTTATGGAAATTTTAAAAGAATAAAGCTTACTGATGATGAGTTAAAAAAATTGATAGAAGATTTTGGAAAAGAGATTGTTAAAGAAAAAATAGAACAATTAGATGAATATGTTGAAATTAATAATAACAAGAATAAATATAAAAATTTTAATTTAGTCATAAGAAAAGCAATAAAAGAAAATTGGTTTGATAAAATTCATTCTAACAAAGAATACAAAAGTGAATTTATGAAAGGCATAGAAAAGTATGCTAGTGATAATTTTGAACCTAATCTAAACATAATTCCAGAATTCAGAAAGGAAGATTATGAATAAGCAAGAAGCTATATTATTTGCAACAACTTTAAAAAGTATTTATCCGAGAGATTTTAGAGGAGAAAGTAAAGAAGAAACAATCGCAAGAGCAACAATAATTCAAAATCTATTTAAAGATTACACATACGATTTAGTTTATGAAGCTTTTAGAAACATCACTAACGAAAAACCTGAATGGTGTCCTAATTTGATCGAAATTGAAGTTGAAGCAAGAAATATAGAAAAAAATATATTGTTAAAAAAATTAGATGTTAAGTATCCTGAAAAATACATTTATAGCGAAGGAGATAGAACTTACTACAACAACAAAGAATATCAAAGAGAACTTGAAATGATAGAAAACAAAAAATTGAGATTAAAAGATTTAAAAATAAAAAAATTAGAGGTAAAAAATGAAAATTATTAATAAAAAAGCAACCATTAAAAAAGAAGTAAAACATCAAGAAATTGGTGGGAAAGAAATAATTTTAGAAAGAGAAATGTTTTTTGAAGAAGCACCTTTAACAATAGCATTTAATAACTACGTGCAAAGAAAAGGAAGAGTTGTAGAATCAGATAAAAAAATATATTACGGACATATTAAAAGTGGGGATTTCTATTTAGGATATTTTGTAGATGATGACGATTTAGAAAAATAAAAAGGAGTATGAATTATGACAATAAATGAATTATCTAATTATTCAAAATTAAAACAAGAAATAATTCAATTGCAAAATAGAATTAACGAGTTGGAAGAATTTGGACAATCAAAATCAATAATTTTATTTGAAAGCCAATCCAACTATAAAAATACTTCAGAGTTAGAAAGAAGAGTTCTGAAAATAATTGAATTAAAAGATAAATTAACAAATAAATTAGAATCACTTGTAGAACAAGAAATATGCATAGAAAGATTTTTAAATTCAATTGAAATTGAAGATATCAGAATAATTATTAGAAAAAAATTTATTGAAAATAAAACTTGGAAAAAGGTTGGTGAAGAGATTCACAATGATCGTACAACTCCTTACTACAAATTAAAAAAATATTTGGAAAGAAGAAATGAAAATGAAAAACATAAAATTATTTAAAAAAATTCAACAAATTTTTAAAAATAAAGAAGAAACAATTATAAAAATAAATACTTTGGAAATAGAAAATTTTAAATTAAAAGAAGAAATAGAAGAATTGAAATCAATCATCAAAGAAGAAATGTATAAAAATTTGCTAGATTTTAAAAAATATCCAGAGAAAATAAAAAAATTAAAAGAGGATTTAAAATTCGTAAAAGAGCAAAGAGATAACTTAAGAAAAGATAATTTAGAGCTAATATCAAATAAACATACAAAAAATAAAGAGGTTAATCATGAACGAAAAGTTAAGAAAAATAATTAATCATTATGGATTAGATAAACAATTAAAATATTTTCAAAGTGAAGTATTTGAATTAAATGAGGCAATTATAAAAAGAAGAAATACAGGAGTAATAGAAAGTATTACCATAGAAATAACTAATGTAGTAGCACCATTACTAAATATAAAAAATGTTGATTATTCAAAAGAACATATCAAAGAAGAAATTGCAGATGTTATGGTTATGTTAAAACAATTTCAGTTATATTATGATATTTCAACAGATGATGTTAAAAAAATTATGAAGTCAAAAGTAGAAAGACAATTAGAAAGAATAAGGGCTAAAAATGAAAGAGATAAAGAAGAAAAAAATTAATGAGCAAAGATTATATGTAAAGAATATAATAATTAAATTAGAAGAATACTTTTTAAAACATAAATCACCTCATTTGTTAGAAGAAGAGGCAAGCGATTTAATGAATTACATTTATTTACTTGAGGAATATGTAAATGGAAATTGATTATAAGATTATTTCATTTATAGACCAAAACAAGTGTAATCAGAAATTAAAAGCTATAAGAAAATATTTTCCATTAACTCATAAATATTTAATTTTTGCTTTCTTTCCAAAATTAAAACAATGTAATAAAAAAGATGGTGTATATTCCGTTGAACTACCAACAGATAATAACTTTAAAAAAATATACGGTTCATTAATTATTAATTTTACAATAATAGAAGATAAAGCTGTTATAGAAGATATATTACCATCTGAAATACTTTTAGATATGTATAATCAATTATTGCCAATTTATAAAGGAATACCATTTAGAGATGAAAAAGACTATTTCAAAATTAGGTTACTATGCAATTTATAAAGGTGATACATTCTTATTTTTAGGTACAAAAAAAGAATGTGCTGAATATTTAAAAGTAAAAGAAAAATCAATTACATTTTATAGTTCTTCTACATATAAAAAACGTGGTTTAGGTGATGATGGTAATAGAATAATAGTAATTAAGATAGAGGAGGATTAAATGCTAGGTAAATATAAATTAAATGAAATATATAACGAAGATTGCTATTTAGCCCTTCCTCATATTCCAGATAATTCAATAGATCTAATTTATGTAGATGTTCCTTACCTATATAAAACTGGTGGTGCTGGGACAAGTGAAATATCTAATAGAGCAACAAAACAAAAAATGGAACTTATGGGAACATTTGAATATGATGAGAATTTAAGTAATAAAGAAAATATCCGAATAGCCAAAAACAAGAAAAATGCTGATTTAGATATAGCTGATATTTCAAGTGGATTTGATTATAAGAAATTCATTAAAGAAGCATTTAGAATAATGAAAGTTCCTAATTTGTTTATTTGGTGTAGTCTAATGCAAATTAACGATTTAATTAATGAGTTATCTAAATATACTAAAAATACTGTTCAAATTCTCGTGTGGTGTAAAAAAAATCCTATACCAGCAACTAATAATAATTGGTTAAGTGATATTGAATATTGTTTATATATTAGAGATGGAATTAGATTGAATGATGGATATGAATTAAAGAGTAAATGGTATTTAAGTGAAATTAATCAAAAAGATAAAGCAAAATACGGACATCCAACAATAAAGCCTTTGAGTCTTGTAGAAAGACACATAAAGCACACAACAAATGAGGGGGGGGGTAGTATTAGATTGTTTTATAGGAAGTGGAACAACAGCAATTGCTTGTATCAATACTAATCGTAATTATATAGGCTTTGAATTGAACAAGACTTACTATAAAGTAGCAAAAGATAGACTAAATGGAATAGAAAAATCTGGACAAATGAAATTGTTTGTAGATTAGAAAGGAGTTTATATGAGTAGAAGATATAGATTAAATTTTGGAAGAAAGACAGTACAGCCCTTTAAAGATGCAGATATTAATAATATGTTAGTTGTATCTAAAAAAAGAAGAAATAGTTATGAACAGCAAGATGAAGAAAAAAGGTATGCTTGGGATAGAAACTATATGATCTTAGTACTTGGCATGAATTTAGCATTTAGAATAGAAGATATTCTTCAATTAAGAGTTGAAAATTTTAGAAATGGAAATGTATATACAAGAGAATTTAAAACGAATAAAGAACAGTCATTTGAACTTACTAT
>ERZ1674056.45-NODE-45-length-25218-cov-4.634304_pt1 | contig 25218 bp, 19 predicted proteins | sample MGYA00581120_ERZ1674056 | MGnify/ENA primary metagenome ERZ1674056 (study PRJEB41354, sample SAMEA4873307) | human saliva metagenome | biome: human-associated habitat [ENVO:00009003]; feature: mouth environment [ENVO:08000002]; material: saliva material...
AAGGGCACCTTTTGCAAGTCAATTGGGCGTCTTTTAGAAGCCAAAAGAGCAGGTGTTGGTTTTGAGTCGCACGAAAATAATTTACAAACTTCAAGTAGTAAGGGAATAAGTTGTTTGTATAATACAGAAAGACACCGCATCTAATGACGTTTATCATGTAGTTTATCCCCGTTCTAAAACTATCTAATTGGGAGGTAATCATACCATATATGTGAATTAAACTCATTCTGTTGACAATCTACGTGTTTAAGGGAAGAACTTTTATTATCATGAAAAGAAGTCGAAATAGTAGGCAGATAGCTACGTGCAAAACGAGTTCTTCTCCTTATTTCCTTTGTTAAATGTGCTTTAATTCGTACCTTTGTACCAAATAATCAAAGCTACTCAATGCACATATTCAATATTTTCAAGGTGAAGAAAGAAGAACGCTGGCTGGCTTTTGCCATGTTAGCAGTCTTTGTTACGTTCAATGCGATGGTGATTGCAAGCCACTATCACGTCTACACCATGGAAGCACATGGTGGATTTTGGAGCGTCTTTACCAAGAATTTTCGTATGTCAGGCTATGATTGCTGGTCGTGGATAACGGTCTCGGGAGGTCGTATCCACTTTGTTACTTCACGTCATCCGTTATATCTTACTTTTCTTTATCCGCTCTATCTGCTCAATGATTGGCTCATACAAAATGTAGGATACAATTTTGCTGTGTATTTCATGGCTGTCATCATTGTCTTTTCGGCATTCTATGCAGTTCTCTTTATGTACCGTGTTTTCCGTGAAGTATTGGAGTTGAGGCGGAAAGATGCAAGACTACTTACCTTGTTGTTATTCTCTTTTGGACACGTACTCATCCCAACCATGGTGCCCGATCATTTCGTTATCTCCCTGATGCTCCTCTCTCTGACACTCTACATCACGGGAAAGAAGATGAAGAAAGGACAATTACTAACAGCTTGGCAATCGTTAGTTCTAACCTTCTTCACGACAGGAATGGCAACTTCAAATGGGGTGAAGACCCTGTTAGCAGGTTTGTTTACCAATGGAAAGAAGGTATTTACCTGTAAGTTTATTTCTATCGGAGTAGTCCTGCCATTGCTTTTGTTGCTCGGTATTCAACAGTCTCAATATTATCTTTTGGAGGTTCCACAGCAAGCAGTTGTGCGTCATATCGAAAGCGAAACACTGAAGAAGAACCCGCAGAAGGTGCTCGAACACAAGAAACAAAGGGATGAATGGCAGCGAACACACCTCGGTCAGCCTGTAGGAGATGGGGTGATAACGAAGTTGATGGATGTCTCTACACCACGTATTCCGACCATCGTAGAGAACTTCTTTGGCGAGTCTATTCAGCTTCATCAGCGTTCGTTATTAATGGATGTTTCGTGGGAACGACCTATCTTCGTGGAGTACAACTGGAGCGTGAACTATATCATTGAGGCTTTTATAGTCCTCTTATTTATAGTCGGTATTGTGTTTAGCTATAAGCAACGGTTCTTTAAAATGCTTTTAGCTTGGTTTGCTTGTGACCTCACCTTGCATCTCATCCTCGGATTTGCCGTCACTGAAGTGTATATAATGACTTCAGGATGGGCATTCATTATCCCCATCTCCTATGGTTATTTACTGAAACGATTGTCGATGAAATGGCTAAAATTGATGCGCGTGGCGTTAATCATGCTAACCATCTACCTTTGGATTTACAATGCAGGACAGACAGTCTATTACTTAATGTCGTAAGCTTAATGTCGTAAGCTATGTGGATGAAGTTTATTAAAATAAGAAAAGGCGAGCGCCTTTCGGTTTGTTTATTCCTCCTGTGGCAGCTCATCATGCACGCCACAGTGATTATTCCTTACTATTCGGTGTTCTCAAGAATATCAAAGGATTATCGGAAAAACATCCTCGATTGGTTCCATGTGTCAGGTTTCGACCCACTCACTTATTGCGTTGTTACCGACTGGACAACAGCCTACGATGTGCATAGACACCCTTTATTGGCTTTTTTCTACTATCCGGTCTATCTTATTAATCAGGGATTAATGAGCTTATTGGGTATTAACTGTGTACAGTTCTTGGTTGCTATCGTCCTTCTCATCAGTTCCCTTTATGCGTTCCTTTTAATGATACGAATAGGAAGAGAGCTCCTTCATCTCTCGCAACGAGAGTCTTCTGTACTTGCTTTTTTACTCTTCTCCTTCGCATACGTACTATTAGCAGCTATCTCACCCGATCATTTCATCTTGTCGTTATTTCTTATTCTCTTAGTGATTTATGTGACAGGTAAGCAGATGGTAGAGCATAAACCCTTGAAAAAATGGCAGACGATTGTCTTCTTTATCCTTACTGCTGGAGTATCACTTAATAATGGGTTAAAGGTGTTATTAGCTGATCTTTTCTCAAAGGGAAAGCGTTTCTTTCATCCTAAGAACCTTATTCTTGTTGTCATCTTGCCTTCTGCAGCAATCTGGAGCTTTGGTCTTTGGGAGTATAAAACGTTCGTTGCCGATAGTGTCAATATACGAAAGGAACACGAAAAGAAAGCTGTAAAGGACGAGAAAACCAAGATGTGGAAAGAGTTCAGCGATACTACGCATCTTAAAGATAGTAAACAGCAGACAGAAGCGTTTGCGTTACTATGGAAAAAGCACCGAAAGGCACAGCTGAAGGCAAAGTATAGCGCACCACAATATGCTCATTCTGGTACGCCAGTGAGTAAACAACCGTTCTTGAACTGGACAGATGTGACTACTTCTCGCTGTGAGACACTCGTTGAAAACCTCTTTGGTGAGTCAATACAGTTGCATCAGAGGTACACGTTATGTGATGTTATTCGCGATCGCCCAGTCTTCGTTAGTTATAACTGGGTCGTAAACTATATTGTTGAAGGTCTTATCGTCTTACTCTTTTTAGGTGGAATCTGGGCTGGAAAACGTAGTAAGCTGATGTGGATGTGTTTGTCATTCTTCGCCCTTGACATGATACTTCATATAGGCTTAGGGTTTGGTATTAACGAGGTATATATAATGACAGCGCATTGGGCTTACGTCATACCTTTGTGTATAGGGTGCTTGATAAAGTCAATGAAAGGTGGGATTAGGCATGCTATCACCCTACTGACAGCCTTGATAGCTTTCTACCTCATTGTTTATAATAGTACGCTCGTCATCTTCACACTATAGTAAAGTTATGGAAAACAAAGCCTCTGTATCAATAGTCCTCTGTACTTACAATGGTGAGGAATACGTGAGGGAGCAGATAGACTCACTGCTCGCTCAGTCTTATCCTATCCATGAGATTATCATTCAAGATGATGGTTCTACGGATCAGACATGGGAGATACTACAAGCGTATGCGTCAAAACATGCTGTTATTCGTACTTTTAAGAATGAAGGCAAACATGGTGTTAATGCGAACTTCCTTTCTGCATTGCATCGTACAACAGGTGATTACGTTGCCATTTCTGACCAAGATGATATCTGGGAGAGGGATAAGATAGAGATACAGATGCGTTGTATAGGAGATAAGCTGCTATGTAGTGGACACTCACGCCCCTTCTCGACAGATGGTTCCTTTGCTTATTTCGACAATAGACCACGCAATGTGAATATCTTTCGAATGATGTTCTTAGGTCTACCGGGCCATACTTTATTATGTAAGCGTACATTGATTAATCTCTTACCACCCCTCGAGAGTCCTGTTTATAAGGTCACCCTTTACGATGCAGTGTTGAGTATTATTGCCGCATCCTACGACAGTATTGTGTATTGTAATAAGGTGTTAGTGAACTTCCGACGCCATGCAGCGGCAACTACTTACAATGATTATAGTAGTAGTCTACCCTCATGGAGGAACGCTCTCACTGAGTTAACGTGGAGTCTGAACCATTATAAAGAGATACGCAAGAAGGTTGTCCCCATCTTTCAAGGTAAGCTTATGTTGATGGAGGGCTTACATTCGAATATAGCCGATTTCATCGAAGCTCGCGAAGCAATGCGAATTGAAACCAAGCAGGGCGTCTTTGCCTTCTTACGTTTACAGTATCTACTAACGAAGAACTACAAGAAACTCTTTCATACACGAGGTGGTGGACCAGTCAAACTACTTCGTGCTATGCTTTATCCTATCATGCAGTTGTACATGTACCACTAAGATGAACGCTCTTATCCTCTCTTTCGATGAAAGTAATTGAGACATTCCTTTAGTGTTTGCGAACCTCCCATCTTCATTACGATATAATAGAGTAGGGCTGCCAAGACGACTCTTGTCAGTAAAAGCAGTAGAAGACTCTGTATCCATAAAGTAATGAGATAAGTGGAAATCATTACTGCCACGGATGTTAATAGATAAGGACATATATCTTTAAGAATATCTATGAGGCGTATGCCAATCTCTTTATGTGCGAAGAACTGCCACACACCCAACCAAAGAACAGTAATAACTGTATAGACACTCACCATGAAAACGATTCCTTGTTGGTAACATAGGATAATGAGTCCTACCTGTGCTACGATTAATAAGATTGTACACCACATGTAAACAGCAGACTTACCACGGCTAAGGATGAGGTTTTGATACATTGTATAAAAGGGTAGGAAGGCACCGCTAATACAAAGAATACGCAACAAAGGAATACTCTCTATCCATTTATCTGATATAAGAAGAATGATAAATTCGTGCGATATCATCGCTAATCCGAACATAGCGGGAAAGACCAAAAAGGCTGTAAAACGCATCATTTTTCTAAATACATTTACTTGCCTTTTGAGGTCATTATTCACCTCTACCAATACTGGTTGCGCTACTTGTGACACTGTTCCTGATACGAAGGTACTTGCCATCGTATCCCACTTGAAGGCTTGAGAGAAGTTTCCCACCACCTTTGCTGAGTATAAACGACCGAAGATAAAGGTTAGAATATTTTGACTAATCGTATTGACAATCGTCGTCACAAGAATCTTATAACTAAAGGAAAACATCTTCTTTACAGGTGTAAAGTCGATGTGAAAAGAGGGACGCCAAGGAATAATAAAGAAACGCCACAGACTTGTAAGACTAATATAAAGCACCTGCTGCCAAGCCAAACTCCAATAAGCATAACCCTTTAATGCTAAGATGATTCCTACCACACCCGAAATAATAAGGCAGGTGATACGCAGCAGAGCAGTCTCTTTAACCATCATGTTTTTAAATAGATAAGCTGATGGAGCCGTACCTAATGAAGAAAAAAGCAGTGACACAAAGACGAAACGAGATAGATTGATAAGCTCTGAATGATGAAAGAAAGCAGCAATCAGAGGGGCTGAAAAGAAGAGAACTATATATGAAATCCAACCCATTATAGCACTAAACCAAAAGACGGAGTTATAATCATTATCCGTTGGATGCTCCATATTGGCAAGCGCTGCAGTAAATCCACTTTCCTGCAATGCCCCCGCAATCGCTGTAAAAACAGCTAACATTCCCACCAATCCATAGTCGGTTGGCGTGAGCAGACGTGCCAAAAAGATTCCAATGACAATATTCAGCAGTTGCATTGTACCATTGTTCAATGCACCCCAAAAGAGTCCTTTGGCTGTTTTCTCCTTGAGTGTTTCTTTTTCCATTAGCTTTTGTATCTCTATGATACGCTGTTTCTTATCTCCTCCTCAAAGTATGTTCTATCTTAAAAAGAGGTTAGCTGTCTTCTGCTATATAAAGTTTCCTTCGTGAAAGTATTTTTTATCATAAGTGTAGAAAGGGAAGATGTTATTTCTCCTTTCCCACCCTGATTGGCAGAATCCATTTAGGATGCAAATGTAACGCTTTTCTTTGGAAAAGCCAAATCCTACATACTTTGGAATGGTAAAGGCGCTTTCCTACGGCTATATTTATCTCTCTTGCTCTTTAAGAAAGTCTTCAATAGCTGCTTTACTTTTTAAATTGGTTGTATCAACATCATGGAGTTCACTGAAATAGACTTCATGATAGAATGGACCACAGTGTTCCATAATCTGTATTTTATCCATCTGTGTTGCGAATAGTGCTTCAATAATTGTTACCTGATACTTATCGTCTTCAAACGTTATCTTGGTTGAATCATTCCTTAAGTTCCATAACCATCCAAAGAGCAGTTGTGCGATAATGATGAGAGGAATGCTCATCCATAAAAGTGTATGCAAACAACCGATAGCGGCATTACCATCTTCCTTCCACCTCCGCTTGATATAGCGGATAAGGAAAAATAGCAATATCCAAGGTAAAGTGCAGACAACTATGATGTCCGCATTACGCCATAACCTCCAGGGTGATACGCAATTGATTAGCAGCCATACTACCTCAAGCAACAACAAGTAACTGAGTAGTTTTCTGACCATCCAATAAATCTTATGCTTTCCACTCAACATTTCCTATATAAGAGTAATCTCCTTTTATGTTTTATACAATCAGTAACAACCTCATTTACCATTTATAATTGGCAAGTAATTACTCCGCACATATGGTGCGGAGGGTAAACACCATTGGTGCTAAGCGTAAACACCACTCGTGCGGAGGGCAAACACCAACACAAACAGCAATAAAGTTGACACCTAATTACCTCTGCAAATATAAGTATATTAGTTCGAATCATGAAATCAAAACATAACTTTCTAAATGAAATGAGTTCTATTAGTAAATTGCAAGACCATTATGTCAAGTCCCTTTTATACGATGCGATAACCTAATATACTAACAATAGTTTAATAATTTTCATTAAATAGCATTATTAAAAGATTCGAAAATCTGAAAAAACAACTATAATATACCCTCTTATTGAACTTTATTCATATGCTTTTAATCTGGGTGTTTAAGCAGTTATAATTTATTTCTAAGTAAACTAAACCATATAAAAATCTACCTATGAAAGACTTTATCTGCTAATATAAAGTAACTTACAAGAAAACTGTATTTTGTAAATAAAAATTCATAAAGACGATTTTTGTTATTAAAGATATAGTTAAAAAGTAACAAACCAACTGGGTATTAATTAACGGTTAATATATTTAAAATACATAGGTATTTAGTTAATATTAGTAAATAGGGGGGGTGATTGTTTGATTAAAAACGAATTAATACGTACATTTGCACAGCTAAAAAACGATGCATATAGTATCAACGACTATATTGTTAGGTAATTTTTAATTTTATAAATAACGTAATTATTTGATGAAAAGAAAAAACTTTTTCTCCCGGAATGGGCTTAAGTTTTATGCTTTAATTTCATTATTACTATTATGTAATATTGGAATTTCAGCACAAACAGGTAGTAAGGCTGTTAAAGTTACTATTAGCCCACAAACAGGTAACATTATCTCTGTACGCTCTGAGAGTAGTTTAGAGGCAGGATCTCAAAGTGGATATGGGTCTATGTTTATTCACAATCAGGCGCCACTTACCTACACAACAACAGATAACCCAAAATTTTCTGCTGATGGTATGATGCGTAACCATACTGGTAACATTCGTTTCTATGAGAATCATAAACGTATGGTACACATTACTGGTGTGTACAACTCTTATGCAGCCTTAGCTGTGCCTAAGGGGTTCCGTATTACAAAGTACACGATTAAAATCAAGAACAACCTGCAAGGTAGCTATGGAGGAGCTGATTATGATATTCTTGATGGAGCATTTGATGGACACTTAACATGGGGACGAAACCTCCCTTGGTACTTTGGTGAAATCAAAGAAGATTATATCAAGTCGAATAACAAACCAAATTCCATCAAAACAGATGATAATATTGCTACAAAATGGGTAGGAAGTCCTGTAAAACTAACTCATGATGCAAGCGGACAGTCAAAGACATACACACTCACTCGAGGTGATGGAACAACCAGCCTTGGATCTGTTTTGTATTTTACCTTTATTGGAAACCATAATTATATCGGTAAGGGATATAACGTCCTCACAGGTTTTGAATATGAGTCTATCGAAGTAGAATATGCTCCAGACGTAGAGTTCACTGTCTCTATGACTCCTTCAAACGTTTCTGAAACCAATACCAACTTAGTTGAGAATGGTTTTGAAACTCAAAAAATTGATGTCGGAGAAATTAAGAAGGTAACAAAGGCTGGTAAAACTTTCTTAGCTTATGTACCAGAGAACATTAAGCAAATGGAGGCTAAGGTAAAGCTCTTCCATGAGTCTGCTGTTGAAAATGGAACATGGAAGAAGAAAGATGGTACTAATGAGAAGATTTCTGTTGTTCAGAACGACGGAAAGGTTTGGAATGCTTTGAAGAGTGGTATTTACTACATCGAAGGTCCTACAAAGGTTGAAAACAACTATAAAGACGGAACTACAAAGGTCGTTCCTATTGGTTATCGTATCACTGGTGCTACCTTTAACTTCTCATTAGGTAAGAATGAGAATTATGGTACAAAAGGATTTAAGATTAAGGGAGATAACAACAAATATCTAACCTTTAGCAGCACACAATATCCTAAATGGAGTACAAGTACACAAGCTACGACATGGGAGCAAGATTCTGAAGGTTATGTCTACACTAAAGATGTGTATGGTAACACCCAGTACCTTGCTATGGGTGCTAGTGTGGCAACTGGTACCTTTTACGTCATAACTACAACATCTAGAACAAGTGCCTACAGAAACTGGTACTTCGACAGTGAAGGAAACCTTTATAACTCAGTTTATAGAACAAGATACTACCTACAGGCTTATGGAAGTTATGCTGTTCTTTCTTACTATGACCGATCAACTTTCTACGGAAAGCGTGAGTCTGCTGGTGCAAGCTACACTCCACAGACCTACACTATAAAGGTGTATGACAAGACGGGTAAAACTGTTTATCAGGAAGTGTCAGTTACTCCATCTGCTTCAAATGGTTCTATTACCATTGATGGTCTTAACAACGATGCTGTTAAGTTTGAGATTGCAAACACTACTGGTACAGCCTTGGTAAATGTAGATGTAAAGATGGAGCCATTGAACCCTTATATCAGTACAGCCGATATCGTCTGCACAGGTGAGCAGGGTGAGGAAATGACTCGTACCTTTACAAATGCTGTCGACTTTAAGATGGGTGGTGACCTCTTTGAATATAAGGTGCCTGCAGGTTTCTCTACACCAGCACAGGGCACATTTACATTCCGTAACTTGAAGTCACTCTTTGCTGACGACACTTATCTGAACTGTGATTCACACGATGGTAAGGCTCGTTATAGTTTTGTAGGTTCTGTTTATACTCCTGTAAACGGCAAAGATTTATATGCAAGTAATTATGATCCAAATCATAGTTACTTAGATAAGATTGATGTTAAGGTAGCTGGTAATAAAGCATTCATCTTCAACAACTCTGCACAACTTGACCGTAACAGAAACACACAGGCGACATTGTATCTCGAAGAGACACCATTTAGTGACGCTGCTTATAGTTCACAGGGTGGTAACTTCAACCCACAGAACTCTATCGTGCCAATGAACGATACAAAGACACTCTACCTCTTCACAAAGGATGAGACACGTTACAACATTGCACCAACTGTTAAGGAGCAGCACGAGGCTTTCGCTTACTACACAGCAACCATCAAGTTGACTCCAGGCGAGTACACCCCAAAGGTTGAGTGGGTTAAGATCTACGACAAAACCAACTACTATAAGGCTGATAATGATCAGGACAACGAGGAGGCTATGTATGGTGCAAAGATTACCACGACTGCTGCTGGCTTCGACACAGAATCGGGTAACAGCTATGGTTATCTAACACTGAGCCAGATTAAAAATGCAATGACTGCTGCACTTGGTGGAACTAATGCACCTACATCACTTGACCAAGTACTCTACGTAGACAACTCTCAGTTGTTCAGCGTTATTGGTAGTACAAACGATGCTTCAACAGGTATCATGAGTATGAATACTTTCCGTGATGCATTGGCAAAGAATGCTATCGTTTACCTCCCTTATCGTTCTGCAGCACAGGCTACAGCTAACAATGTTGCTGTTGCGAAGCAAGGAAGCACATCAGACTTTACATCACCAGTAGAGTTTAAGCTCATCGATAAGAATCCATTCTTTGCACCATACGATATCAAGTTGGCTGACGACAAGTTTGCTACCTACGAGCGCAAGATGACTTACAACGGTTATGGTGCAGATACTTATGCTTCTATCGTACTTCCATTCAAACTCACTGTTGACACTAATGGTGAACATAAGGATGATAATGGTGGCTTCTTTGAGTTTACAGTTGGTAAGATGAAGGAGAATGGTTTGACCTATACCAGCACTCCACAGAATCAGGGAACAGACTATCAGGCTACTGCTCAGTTTGAGAAGCTCAATGCTGCAACTGAAGCAAACAAGTCTTACATGGTACGACTCCCACGTGCAAATGCCTCAAACAACATCCTCTTCACTGTACGTGAGAAGGCTGCCCTTATTGAAAAGACCGCATCAAATGATAATTTCATTGAGGACGGAATGATTAACAACATACTTAATGGCGCAACAGCTAACTTCAAGAGCTACCATACCTATTCAGGTTTACGCATGAACAAGGCTGATAAACCAAATGTATTCTACTTCTCTTACAATAAGTTCGTTGCATTGCGCAACCTTCGTAAGGAAGTTCTCTACCTCTGGCCATTCCGTGCAGCTTATGAGTTCAGTAGTTCTGCTGGTGCTAAGATGTTCAGCATGTTCAATATAAGTTTCGATGAGAATAACACTGAAACTACTGGTATTACAGACATCGCCAATGAACCAACATTAGCTATCACAACGACCTATAACACCATTATTGCAACAGCTAATAAAGACACTGATCTGAAGATATACAATGCTGCAGGACAGAACATCACAAGAACCGTTGTAAAGTCTGGCGAAACTCGTACATTCTCTGTTCCAACTGGCTTGTATATTATTAATGGAAAGAAGATAACTGTAAAGTAAAAAAGAAAAGAAATGAAGAAAACTTATATTCAGCCACTTGCTACAAAGTATCAGTTAGAGATTGAGTCTCTAATGCTTGAAGCTTCTGATCAGGGCGATCACGCTGAGAGTAAACCACAGATACTTTTCGAGGAAGAGGCTACAGAGGACTATCCTAACTGGGCAGATAATGATTAAGCAATAAAATTTATTCCTTCAAACTAACCTTAGAGGCTGTATCAAGAGTATAACAACTCACGATGCAGCCTCTTTTCATATCCAAAATATTTGTTTGGAAAGTTAATGAATTGGCATGTTTTACCCACCAACACCTTACAAGGTTACCTTCTAACTACACATCTTTCATTGCATATACACCCCTAAGATGTAAAACATCAATACCAAAAGGGAACAAATAATATAATTATCGGAGAGACCGAGGGGGAAGTCATAATCTTTTATTATCTTTGCAACAAGTATATTAACGGAAAATGATTGAAACTTTCAACACAGGAGAGACACAAGAAAGCCTCCGACAGGAATATAACCCAGACGGCTCTGTGCTAAGAAAAGCACAGTTGCGACTTCTCGACATGGCTATCTATCTGCAGGAAACAGCGAAGAAGATAGGTGTTCCTTGCCGACTTGATGGCGGAAATGTGTTAGGGGCAATGCGCCATGGGGGATTTATTCCTTGGGATGACGACATTGATATGGTTGTAGACTACAAGGATTTCAAACGTCTCTGTGATTATTTGAAGGCGCATCCACACCCTCAATTCGTCTTACAAGACAACGACACGGACTCTGGTTTCTATAAGGAATGGGCTTGTCTGCGTGATTTAAAGAGCGAGAACAGAAGTCATGATAATCAGCAGAGTGCTGACCGAAGAATGCATGAGGCGCAGAAGTTCAGAGGACTTCATGTAGACATCTTCCCCTATGAGGGTAATATGATTCCTTGGTTGCAGCGTTTGGCAGCCAAACTATCGGTCAATGTGAATACAAAGTTAGCTGGTCGTTATCCTCTCTTGGCACAAATAGCTTATAAGTTCCTACATGTCATTGTCTTTCCAGTGTTCCGATTGGTTGGAAAACTGTTTGGTAATCCCAACCTCTATATGCACTCTTACGGTGCATGGTTTTATGAGCAGAACCCGCGTCGTTGCATGATACCACATAAAGATATCGTCTTTGAAGGTCATACCTTTGAAGGGCCAGCCGATGCTGATGAGTTATGTCGTATCGCCTATGGGAACTATATGGACTTGCCACCAAGGGATAAGCGTGATAGACACAAGATAGATGTTATCTTTAAGTAGTAAGTTGGTGTAGTAATGTACGTGTCAGTAGGCAGTGATATCCTTATCTTATAATAACAATAATCCAAATATAATTATGAACATAGCAGTAATCTTTGCAGGAGGTTCTGGACTACGTATGCACACAAAGTCGCGCCCTAAGCAGTTTCTTGACCTAAACGGAAAGCCGATAATCATCTATACATTAGAGTTATTCGATAATCATCCGAACATAGATGCTATCGTAGTAGCATGTATTGAAAGTTGGATTCCTTTCCTTGAGAAGCAGCTCCGTAAGTTTGAGATTAATAAGGTAGTGAAGATTATACCCGGTGGAAAGTCTGGACAGGAGTCTATCTACAAGGGACTGTGCGCTGCAGAGGAATATGCACAGAGTAAGGGTGTAAGCAATGAAGAGACAACCGTACTTATTCACGATGGTGTTCGTCCGCTCATAACAGAAGAAACGATAACAGATAACATTAAGAAAGTTGAAGAAGTAGGGAGTTGTATCACTTGTATCCCAGCAACAGAAACACTTATCGTGAAGCAGGCTGACGATGCTTTGGAGATTCCTTCTCGTGCCGATTCGTTCATTGCTCGTGCGCCACAGAGTTTCCGTTTGGTCGATATAATAACTGCTCATCGACGCTCCTTGGCGGAAGGAAAAGCCGATTTCATCGATTCTTGTACGATGATGAGCCACTATGGGTATAAGTTAGGGACGATTATCGGGCCAATGGAGAATATTAAGATTACAACCCCAACAGACTTCTTCGTGCTGCGTGCGATGGTGAAGGTGCATGAAGATCAGCAGATATTTGGATTGTAAAGGTGTTGTTATGTTTCGATGGAATGGGGATTTTTATAACTTTATAGGGTGAGAATGAAGGAAAGAATACTAAAAGAAGATATAAGCTATTTTGCAGATACGTTTCCTTTCTCAGCAACATTGGAAGGGAAGACGATAGCTGTAACGGGGGCAACTGGCTTGTTGGGTGCATGTATGGTACGTTGCCTGTTGGCTCTACACACAGAAAAAGGTATCAACCTACACGTGGTGGCTGTTGTAAGGAACGTGCAGAAAGCAGAGAGAATGTTTGGTCAGGTAAGCGATGAAATCAGCTATTATTCCTATGACTTCTCTTGTGTTGAACCATTCGCACCTACGAAAAAGATAGACTACCTCTTCCATTTTGCTGCCCCTACAGCTTCAAAAGATTTCGTTGAATACCCTGTAGAGACGATGAATACTGTCTATGGCGGTATGCAAAACCTATTGTCTTACGCTCATCAGCATGGAGTAACTTCGATGGTGTTAGCCTCAACGTTAGAAGTCTATGGTACTGTCACTGACGACCGACGCCCACTCACAGAAGACATGCAGGGCTATCTTGACCCAATGGCAACTCGTAGCAGTTATCCGTTAGCAAAGAGAGCTGCCGAGGCATTGTGTCATAATTATGCAGACGAGTACGGTGTTCACGTGAAAGTGGCACGTTTGGCACAGACCTTCGGTGCTGGTGTGAATGGTAATGACAATCGTGTCTTTGCGCAATTTGCACGCAGTGTTATGAAGAACGAGGATATCATTCTACATACGACAGGCGAGCTTAGTCGTTGCTATTGCTATACGATAGATGCCGTTACGGCAATGTTGTATATTCTCTTGCGTGGTAAGGATGGCGAAGCATACAATGTAGCAAACGAAGACACTTATATCTCTATCCGTGAGATGGCAGAGTTGGTTGCCTCGACGTTTAATCCTCAGAGCGTGAAGGTGGTGATACAGCCACAAGAGGGGTTAGGATATTCGCCGACAACAAAGCTCAGACTTGCCACACAGCGTATTCAGGCGTTAGGATGGAAAGCGCATTTTGGGTTAAAAGAGATGTTCCGTCGTCTCATCCTTTCAATGGAGGAAGAACTGGTATGAGTAGTTTTCTGCAACGGATAAGAGAGAGTCTTTTCCATGTCTACGACCGAAAAGACTTGCGAAGATGGGAGGACGACCCGAAGAGAGAGCTGCCAATCTATGGTGTTTATCATGTCATGTTAGACACTGGATGGGAACCATTGGTGAGAAGGCAGATTGATAACCTGCGTAAGAGCGGTCTGTTGGATGCGACAACGACTTTCTTCGTGAGTTGTATAGCAGGCAATCAAGCAGATGTGGAATGTTTGAAGCGTATTATCAATAGTGATAAACTCGTGATAATATCCAATGTCACCGACCCTAAGCGGTATGAGTACCCTGCTTTAGAGTTCATTAAGCAACTGTCTGAAAGGGAGGATTGTCTCTTCTATTACTTCCATACGAAGGGTATCTCTTACCAGTCGCTAACCTCTAACGACCGTCTCTTCTGCTCTTTTAAGAAGAAGATAGAGGCTTGGAGAGAGATGTTGGAATATTTCATCTTTGATAAATGGAAGGTTGCCGTGAATATTCTGAATGAAGGCTACGATACCTATAGCTGTTATCGATGGCCACCACGAAACTATACAATGTATTCTGGTAGTTTCTGGTGGGCAAGGTCGGCTTATATAAGGACACTACCAACTTTTGATAAAGCGGTTATTTCTACCAATCGTTTCTATTCTGAGGTATGGCTTTTTGAGAGAAACCATCGACAGTTCTCGGCATTTGACACAATAGCCGACCTCTACTTCGTAAGGATTCCTCGTTCTATCTATACGGACGAGCAGACAAAGTGGTTTGATAAGATTTGCTTCTCGTTTACTTATAATATGCGGAAAATAGAAAAGCATATCTTCAAATACAATTATAAGAAACGGTGTCAGAAACGTTTCCAGAAACTTAAGAATGAGATATAATATAAGGTGATGGATTGTTTAGAGAGGTATGTTCTCACTCAATCCTCCTTGTTGTCGATAGTTATTCTTTTATTTGTAAGCACTTAGGGCTGGGGACTAATAAGCGTTCCCAGCCCTCTTGTTAGTTGTACTTCCTTATTACCTCTATTTGATATGAGAATTATTTTCCTGTCACATCTGTCATCCCTTGTGTGTGTTTAACATCCTGATAATCAAAAGGATTTGTTCAAATGTTAAAATGACAGCAACTAAAACTAAAATTAATTTGGGAGTAATAGTCGCGTTTATCTTCCTTATTTAGATAAGTAAGATTACTCCCTATCTGAGGAGAATAACTTTTATTCTAAGTATTATGATATTTGTGTATAGAGCGAGTAAGGGTGAATAAAATGAATTGTAAGTTTAAATAAGATTTATCGGTTGTGTCTTTGAGTTCGCTGTGCAAGTTCTACAAGCGAAGAACAGGAATTACAGCCACCGCATTTAGAGTAACAAAGAGTTGATGTTTGACTTTTGAAGGGGTGAGATAATAGGTGAAGGAGACAATTGCATGTTAGTAAAAGCATCCTATTATTAGTCGGTTATTTGCTCGTCTGTATATAATATGGATAATCTACTATTGTAAACTGCTCTTGTGAAACAACTTAATATAAGTGCTGAACATCAGAAATAATCGTTGTAGGTACCAGACCATCGATAGCTTTTCCTTGGCTTACTCGTTGGCGTATATCTGTACTGCTGATATCAATAAAAGGTGTTTGAAGAATAGTGACACCATGGGGCAGTGACGTTTCTGAGATTCTTTGGTTGTGTCGTGGATAGACTACGATAGGGTAGTGAGTGAGGATATCCTCTGCATGATACCATCGGTCGAAAGCTTCCCAATTGTCACCACCAACGAGAAGTGTGAAGCGATGAGTGGGGAAGTCATGGCTGAGATGCTGTAGGGTATTCCAAGTATAAGAAGGTTTCGGAAGTTGGAACTCATAGTCTGAAGCCTTAAAATGGGGGTTGTCAGCAGTAGCTTTACGTACTAAGTCCAATCGAAGGTGATCGGCTAAAAGTTGTTGGTTCACCTTGAAAGGGTTTTGAGGGGAAACCATAAACCACACCTCATCTAAGTTTTCTTTTTCAAGAAAGGCTTTGGCAAGGGCTATATGTCCGTTGTGAATGGGGTTGAAGGAACCACCAAAGATGCCAATGGAAGCCTCCCCCGATGAAGGGAAAGCCTCCCCCAACCCCTCCGAAGGGAGGGGAGTGCTAATAGGAGTGAAGTGAGATGATGGTTTCATAATGGTGTAATAGGCTTTAGAACCTATAAGTATTAGCAGTGCTATATGTTCTATTCATTATAGAAAATATAGGTGTTATTAGAAATGGTTCTTTTACTATTTGCAATCTATTAGGGCTCCCCTCCTTTCGGAGGGGTTGGGGGAGGCTATCTTATCCCTCTAAGAACGCCTTTACAACCTCATAAGTCTCTTGCTTTGCTTTCTCAAGGTCGTCATTTACGATTATCTTATCGAATTTCTCAGCGAAGGTAAGCTCCTCTGAAGCCTTAGCAAGTCGGTTTTCAATCGCCTCTGCACTATCTGTTTGTCTGCCAACAAGGCGACGGCGTAGTTCTTCAACAGATGGAGGCTGAATGAAAAGGCTCAAGGCACGGTCGCCATAGAACTTCTTGATGTTGCAGCCACCCTTCACATCAACATCGAAGATAACATTCTGTCCTGCTGCAGACTGGCTCTCTACCTGTGATTTTAACGTGCCATAAAAGCGGTCCTCGTATACCTCTTCATACTCAAGGAACTCTCCATTAGCAATTTTCTCTTTGAACTGTTCAGGTGAAAGGAAGATATATTCTACACCATCCTGCTCCGTGCCACGTGGTGCGCGGGTGGTACAACTAATAGAAAAAGCTAACTTCAATTCAGGATGTTCCTTCATTAACCACTGAACAATGGTGCTTTTGCCAGCACCAGAAGGTGCGGAGAGGATGAGTAACCTCCCGCCACCCCTCCGAGGGAGGGGAGTGCCTAACGGACAGTTGTGGGACGTGTTAGGAGACGATGCGATGTTAGAAGTGTCTTCCTGTATCTTTGCTGCTGGTGTGATATTAGCAGATTGGTTTTCAGATGAAAGCTTGTTCATAGCTGTTTTTATTTTGTTTAATACTTTATCGAGATTTTGAAGAACTTCCTCGTTAGAGAATCTTATGATATGAAAGCCAAAATGTTGAAGGTAAGTATCTCGTTCTCTATCGCTTAATTGCTGTTCTTCTGCGAGGTGATAATCTCCGTCAACTTCTATTATAAGATTTGATGAAAGACATACGAAGTCAGGGATATAATCATAGACAGGATGTTGTCGACGAAAACGTACACCTAATAGTTTCCCTCTCAAGTGCTCCCACAAAAGTTCTTCTGCTTTAGTAGGATGCTTCCTGTTATATTTTGCATTTTGACAAAGTAGCTGATAGGTAGAAGCGTCATTTGTATGATAATGAAAACTTCCAAAGTAGCTATGTTCCTTGTCTATCTTTTTCATAGCAGCTACTTATCTGTTTATAGGTTTTAATACTCGTTGCAGACTATATTCTTTTTGTTACCCCCCCCCTCCTTTGGAGGGGTTGGGGGAGGTCCTTACAACGCATTCAAAACCTGTTCCTTTATCTGCTCCAGCTCGTCCTTCATCTTAACGACGATGTTTTGCATCTCTGCTTGATTGCTCTTAGAGCCAGTAGTATTAATTTCGCGTCCCATTTCTTGTGCGATGAAACCGAGTTTTTTGCCAACACCATGACCACTCTCTTTCATTGTTTCATGGAAGTATTTGAGGTGGTTTGTCAGTCGCTGCTTCTCCTCGTTGATATCAAGTTTCTCAATATAATAAATCAGTTCCTGCTCAAGACGGTTCTTATCGTAGTCAACCTCTGGAATCTGTTTAAGACCATCGATAATCTTTTCTCTAATCTTTGGTACACGGCTCTTTTCAAAAGGTTCGATGCTCTTCAAAAGGTTAGCAATATTGTCAATCTTCTCAGTAAACTTCTTTTGTAGAGCAGCTCCTTCCTGTTTGCGGAATTCGGTGAGTTTTTCAATAGCCTCGTTGATAGCCTGCTGTGCTACTTCCCATTCCTCGTCATCCAAAACCTCAACTTCAGTCTTTGCTGTTACGTCAGGTAGGCGGAGAAGTGTTGTAAACCAATCCTCTGGTTCTGGGATACCTGTAGATGCAGAGATAGCCTTGATCTGTTTATAATAGTTCTCTACAAGAGCAGCGTTGATAGGAGTAGCATCAACAGTAGACTCCTTTTCAACCCATAGGGAGAAGTCAACTTTACCGCGCTCCAGCTTCTGTGCAAGAAGACGACGGATTTCCATTTCCTTTTCTCTGTAGAGGGGTGCGATGCGTGCTGAGAGGTCGAGTGACTTACTATTAAGTGATTTCACCTCAACATTGATTTTCTTTTCCTTGTAGGCTACAACAGCTTTGCCATAGCCTGTCATTGATAGTATCATGAGCTTTTCGCGTTAATTTTTTGCAAATGTACAAAAAATGTGGAATAAAAAGAGTATATTTGCAAGTTATTTAGAACATAATTGATTTTTATGTCTTGTATATTAAATATTGATACGAGTACAAATGTGTGCTCTGTTGCAGTAAGTCAGGATGGAACTTGTATTTTCGATAAGCAAGATACGCTCGATCCTAAGCATAGAGAAAAGTTAGGAACATTTGTCGATGAGGCTCTTGCCTTCATTGATAATAATAACTTGCCATTGGATGCAGTGGCAGTTAGTGGTGGCCCAGGCTCATATACTGGTCTGCGTGTCGGTGTTTCCATGGCAAAGGGAATCTGCTATGGTCGTGGAGTAAAGTTGTTGGCAGTACCTACGTTAGAGCTGTTGGCAGTGCCAGTATTGCTTCATCATGAGGAGATAGAGGAAAATGCGCTTCTCATTCCAATGATTGATGCGCGCCGTATGGAAGTTTATTCTGCTGTGTATGATCGTGCTTTGAAAGAAGTTCGTGGCATCCAGGCAGATGTAGTAGACGAGAATACCTACAAGGAATATCTTGATCGTGGTCCTGTTTATTTCTTTGGTAATGGCGCAGAGAAGTGTATGGAGACGATCAATCATCCGAATGCACACCTAATCAAGGGCATTGATGCTTTGGCTAAGAACATGTTCCCATTGGCAGAGAAGCGTATTGCACAAGAGAAGTTTGAGGATGTAGCTTACTTCGTTCCATTCTATCTCAAGGACTTTGTTGCTAAGCAGGCAAAGCCATTGCTGTAGATAAGGCTTTATAATAGGCCTGCCGTCATCACTTAACATGAAACATTCATCATTTCAATGAATATAGAAGGATTAGATTATAACACACAGCGAGAGCGACTCATACTGCCACAGTATGGGCGAGAGATACAAAACATGGTGGATTATGCCATTGGGCTTCCTACAAAGGAAGAACGTCAGCGATGTGCGGAAACCATCATTTCCATTATGGATAGGATGAATGCCCAGAATCGTGGTAACTTTGACCACATGGAAAAGCTATGGGATCATTTGGCATTGATGGCTAACTTTGAGTTGGATATTGACTATCCTTGTGATGTATCAGAGGCTTTGAAGATAGCTACTAAGCCAGAGCCAATGAGCTATCCCATGTCAAATATTCCAGTAAGGCATTATGGGCGATTACTCTTTGAAGCTTTTGAGGAATTGAAAACAATGGAGCCTGGGGCACGTCGGGATGCTTTCGTTCGATTTGTTGCTAATCAGATGAAACGTAGTCTGATGCAGTGGGGACATGGTACTTGTGATGATGAGAAGATAGCATCTGACCTTGCCCGCTTTACAGACGGTAAGATTCAGTTAGACCTTGATACATTCAAGTTTGAGAAAATTAATGCGAGAGAGTTTGCTCAGCCTCGTAATAAGAAGAAAAAGTAAAATAACGACACATGGAATCCTTTATCATAGAAGGTGGACATCGGCTGAGTGGCACGATTGCTCCACAAGGTGCAAAGAATGAAGCCTTGGAGGTGATTTGCGCAACATTATTGACATCAGAAGAGGTTATCATACGTAATGTTCCTGATATCCTCGATGTGAATAATCTCATTAAGCTTTTACAGGATATTGGTGTGAAGGTAAAGAAGCTTGCTCCTAATGAGTTCTCTTTCCAAGCAGACGAGGTAAACCTCGATTATTTAGAGAGTAGCGACTTTGTGAAGAAGTGCTCTTCTCTGCGTGGAAGTGTCTTGATGATTGGTCCATTATTGGGTCGTTTTGGTAAGGCTACGATAGCTAAGCCAGGTGGTGACAAGATTGGTCGTCGTCGTTTGGATACCCACTTCCTTGGCTTCAAGAATCTTGGTGCACACTTTGGTCGTGTTGAAGACCGTGATGTATATGAGATACAGGCTGATAAGCTTGTTGGAACCTATATGCTATTAGACGAAGCATCTATTACGGGTACTGCTAATATCATCATGGCAGCAGTGTTAGCAGAAGGGACAACAACAATTTACAACGCAGCTTGTGAGCCTTATATCCAGCAACTCTGTAAGATGCTTAATGCAATGGGTGCAAAGATTAGCGGTATTGCCAGTAACTTGATTACTATCGAGGGCGTGAAGGAATTGCATTCTGCTGACCATAGAATCCTGCCTGACATGATTGAGGTAGGCTCTTTCATTGGTATTGCTGCAATGATTGGTGATGGTGTTCGCATTAAGGATGTGTCTGTTCCTAACTTGGGATTGATACTCGACACCTTCCACCGTCTCGGTGTACAGATAATAGTAGATAATGACGACCTCATCATTCCACGTCAGGACCACTATGTGATAGACTCTTTCATTGATGGAACGATTATGACTATCAGCGATGCTCCATGGCCAGGATTGACACCAGACCTTATCTCTGTGCTTCTCGTAGTTGCTACACAGGCACAGGGTAGTGTACTTTTCCACCAGAAGATGTTTGAGAGTCGTTTGTTCTTCGTGGATAAACTCATTGACATGGGTGCACAGATAATCCTCTGTGACCCTCACCGTGCCGTAGTTGTTGGTCACGATAATGCCAAGAAACTCCGTGCGGGTCGTATGTCAAGTCCTGATATTCGTGCGGGTATTGCACTGCTTATCGCTGCACTGACAGCACAGGGAACAAGTCGTATTGATAATATAGTACAAATTGACCGAGGATATGAGAACATCGAAGGACGCCTCAATGCTCTTGGTGCAAAGATTCAGCGAGCAGAGGTTTGTTAGCCCCATCGTATCTAAAACCGCACTTTGAAAGAGTGTGTTGTGGGTTTTAGATAAATAGGGTTGACCTATTCTCGCAAAAGGGTTGACGTTTTCTTGCAAAAAGGTAGACCTTTTTCCTCAAAAAGGTAGACGGTTTTGAGTAAAAGGGTTGACCGTTTTACTGAAAAAATAATTTGGAATTGAAATAAGCTATAGTTTTATCAGTACTACTGATATAAGATGAAAAGATGATAAAGAAGGAAGAAGTCTATAAGATTGGGCGCATCGGGAAGCCGCATGGCGTACACGGAGAGTTGCAGTTGCAGTTCTCCGATGACGTTTTTGATGTGGTGGATGCCGATTACCTGATATTGGACATTGACGGAATCCTTGTTCCTTTCTTTATAGAGGAATATCGGTTCCGTTCTGACGAGATAGCCCTGATGAAGTTTTGTGACATCAATAGCGATGCACAAGCACGTGAACTGACAGGATGTATTGTCTATTTCCCACGTAAGTTGGCAGAGGAGGGGACAGATGATGTGTCATGGGCGCAGATTGTAGGTTATTCCTTGATAGATGAAGCAACGAATAATGTGATTGGCAAGATTGTTGCTGTAGATGAAACAACTGTCAATACGCTCTTTGAGGTGACTACGCCTGAAGGCGAGGAAATACTCATTCCTGCCAGTGATGAACTTATTGTTGCGACAGACATAGCGTTAAAGACGATTACGATGCGAATTCCATCAGGTCTACTTGACCTCTGATTCGCAGTATAAACTAAAAGAATTAATGAAACAACAAATCTGTATATTAGGCTCAACAGGTAGCATTGGCACGCAAGCCCTTGATGTTATCAGTCAGCATCCTGACCTTTATGAGGCTTATGCACTCACTGCTAATCATCGTTGGAAGGAACTTGCTGAGCAGGCTCGTCGTTTTAATCCGGCTGCGGTTGTCATTGCTGATGAGGCTTATTATGAACCTTTGAAGCAAGAGTTGGCTGATATGCCTGATGTAAAGGTGTATGCAGGTAGCAAAGCTTTGGAGGACATCGTTGAGTCACCATCAATAGATATGGTACTTACAGCGATGGTTGGCTATTCGGGTCTTGCTCCAACAATCCACGCTATCAAAGCAAAGAAGAAGATATGTTTGGCAAATAAGGAGACACTTGTCGTAGCTGGCGAGTTGATTCTTCAGTTGGCTCAGCAGTATCATGTACCTATCCTGCCTGTAGACAGTGAGCATAGTGCTATCTTCCAGAGTTTGGTTGGTGAGGATGCGAACGAGATTGAGAAGATTCTTCTCACTTGTTCTGGTGGACCATTCCGTACCTTTACCCATGAACAATTGAAGCATGTCACTGCAGCTGATGCACTCAAACATCCAACATGGGATATGGGGGTAAAGATTACTATCGACTCTGCATCTTTGATGAACAAAGGTTTCGAGGTGATTGAGGCTAAATGGCTCTTTGGTGTGCCTGCTGATAAAATACAAGTATTGGTTCATCCTCAGTCTATTGTTCACAGTGCGGTACAGTTTTGTGATGGTGGTGTGAAAGCACAGTTGGGTGTTCCTGATATGAGATTACCTATCCAATATGCCTTTTCATTCCCACAACGTCTATCGTTAGGCGGCGATAGGTTAGATCTTTTCCGTCAGCCATTAGAGTTCTTTGAGCCTGATGTGGAGAAGTTTAAGTGTCTTGCAATGGCATACGAAGCTATTAACAAGGGTGGCAATATGCCTTGTATTGTCAATGCAGCCAACGAGATTGTTAATGAAGGCTTCCGTAAGGGTGCTTGTAGTTTCTTGGCAATGGGCGACATCATTGAGAAGGCAATGCAAACTGTTGCTTTTGATAGTAACCCAGACTATGATGTATATGTGCAGACGGATGCTGAGGCGCGTCGTGTAGCACTTGATATTATGAATAATAAATAATGAATAGATAAATAATGGAAACATTTCTGATTAGATTGCTTCAGTTCATTCTGGCAATCTCTCTGCTTGTCCTGCTGCATGAAGGCGGACACATGTTCTTTGCGAAGCTTTTTGGCGTTCGCGTTGAGAAGTTCTTCGTATTCTTCGATGTGGGCATCGGTAAGTGGAAAGGTAAACTTTTCAGTTGGAAACCTAAGAAAGACGATACGGAATATGGTATGGGTTGGTTGCCACTTGGTGGCTACTGCAAGATTTCTGGTATGATAGATGAAAGCTTCGATACAGACCAGATGAAGCAGGAACCACAACCATGGGAGTTCCGTACAAAGCCAGCTTGGCAGCGTCTTTTGATTATGATAGGTGGTGTGTTGGTCAACTTTCTCCTCGCTCTCTTCATTTATTCAATGGTGATGTTTGTATGGGGAAACAGCTATTTCAAGGTGTCTGACATGAGTATGGGTATGCGTTTCAATGCTGATGCAAAGGCTTTGGGTTTCAAAGACCATGATGTGATGTTGGGAACAGACCAAGGGGCATTCCGTGAGTATGCCAATGTGAACGGTGACTTCTTCCGTCAGATAGCTCAGGCAAAGCGTGTAGATGTCCTTCGTAATGGTAAGAAACATAGTATTTCTTTACCTGGCGATTTGGATATGCTCTCGATGATTAAGACTCGTCCTTTGTTTGCGGAGCCTTTCATTCCAGCGCAGGTTGATAGCGTTTTGGGCGATACACCAGCAGCGAAAGCAGGTATTAAGGCAGGCGACCTCATTAAGTCTATTAATGGAAAGCCAGTTGAGACATGGACAGATATGAATTATCAGACAGGTGTCTTGAGTGATGTCTTGGCAGTGAAGAATACGCATAAGGATTCTCTTGCAGTTCGTTCTGTTGTGCTGACGGTTCAGCATAAGGGCGCAGCAAAGCTCGATACATTAAAACTTATGTTGACACCTGATTTGAAGTTGGGTGTTTTACAGTCAACATTGGCAAGTTATTATAAGCCTGTACAGGAGGAATACTCCTTCTTTGAGAGTTTCCCTGCAGGTATAAAGCATGGTTGGAACGTACTGCGTGGCTATGTCGGTAACTTCCGTTACCTTGCTTCAGCAGATGGTGCAAAGAGTATAGGCGGCTTCGGAGCTATCGGCAGTCTTTTCCCTCCATTCTGGGACTGGTATATGTTCTGGTCAATGACAGCCTTCTTGAGTATCATGCTTGCTTTCATGAACATTCTTCCTATCCCTGCTTTGGATGGTGGTCATGTGGTATTCCTTCTCTATGAGATGATTACTCGTCGTAAACCGTCAGAGAAGTTCATGGTACGTGCGGAGTATGTAGGTATAACCATCCTAATCCTCCTTATGATATTTGCTAACCTTAACGACATTCTTCGTTGGTTGCATCTTATGTAGAAATAAAGTGATATTAATAGACTTTTTCTTATATTAGTCTGTTAATCCTGTCTTAATACACAATCAATCACGCAATACTTGCCACCGCTTGTGTTGCGTGATTTTTTGTCTTCCGTTCGGTTGATAGATAGAGAGGACAATCTTGTATAGGTACTATCGACCCCTATATGTTCATCGCTATTATTCACGTTCCCTCTTCAGGGAATGCTTCTATGTTTTCAATGATATGTGAAATATTTTCGTACGTCTTATACCCTATCTATGGTTTTTTGGCTTTGAAAAGACGCCCAATTGGCTTTGAAGATACGCCCTTTAAGACTCTTACTAACGCCCTTTTGGTGTCCAATTAGGCACTTTTTAGAGAGTAGTCTTGCAATTATTTGATTTTGCGTTAGTTACAAATCTGTCTTTTTTGCCTGTTTTAGGCTGTTAATAAGGTAACTTTCGTTGTGTTAGTGTAAATATATTTCATACGAATGTAGAAAGTGGTAGATTCAAGTACCAATTGCGAATTTACTGAATCTTTTTGTTAAAAACAAAT
>ERZ1674056.57-NODE-57-length-19102-cov-3.973119_pt1 | contig 19102 bp, 19 predicted proteins | sample MGYA00581120_ERZ1674056 | MGnify/ENA primary metagenome ERZ1674056 (study PRJEB41354, sample SAMEA4873307) | human saliva metagenome | biome: human-associated habitat [ENVO:00009003]; feature: mouth environment [ENVO:08000002]; material: saliva material...
TTTGTTTTTAACAAAAAGATTCAGTAAATTCGCAATTGGTACTTGAATCTACCTTATCTTTCAAGGTTGTGAATTTTATTTACAAAAGCGGTTTAATCTTGTGTTTTAACTCAAAGCCAAATCGAAAATAAACAACTTAACAATCGACAAGAAAACCAGCTAAAAGGAGTGGTTGGCGTACTTTTTTATAGTATCAACAAGTTTTTGTAGTGTTAAAATAAAACAATTTTTCATCTATTTCTATTGGTCATATATAATAAAAGTAGTACCTTTGCACTGCATTTAAGCACCTAACTAAGATAATTCTTACGCCACATAAAAGGTTTACTCACAATATTATAGGACTCGAATACGAAATATTCATTCTCCTATTTATCGCTCAATTGAACAAAAACGTAATTTGTATTACAGACGATAACTATTATAAAAAAGTATGAAAAAGAAGTATTTTTCGCCTACTATCAATGTCTATAACATTGTAGAGGCAGAGACAATTTTGGCTGGTTCTGGTGGTCAACCAGGTTTTGGCGCATCCGTAGGTGGATTTGAAAATGGAGGAGAAGAAGAACTGGAGGGTGAGTCATTCCCATCAACAGCTAATCCGTAACAAACCTAAGAAATTAAGTTAAAAAAATGAAATCAAGAAATTCTAAGTTTGCTTTGATGGCTGGTCTCGTGGGCTTAGCCTCATTTGTTGTAACTGCTTGTACTGACAGTGATACAGCGCAGGACACACAAAAGAAAGTAGAAGATGGTATTAGCTTTGCAGTGACTGATATTCAGAACATCTCAGAGTCTTCACTTCCAAAGACAAAGGCACCATCTGTTTATGAAACAACTTCTACTCCGCTTGAAGGTGAAGGAGCAGAAGGGTTGTCGTTGTTAGAGACTACAGTTGAGGGTGTAAATCCTGTATACCAACCAGCTGCTACTCGTGGTACTATTACTACAAATGACAACTTTGCTGGTTTGAAAAAGCCATTTGCAATCTTCGCTACAAAGGAAGGTAGTACAGCTGCTAACTATCTCTACAATGAGAAAGTGAACGTTGATGGTACAATGGTAAATCCTGTAAAGTGGAAGAAGAGTGAGTCTTCAAGGTTGAAGTTCTTTGCTGTTCATCCAGCTACAAATGGTGCTAATTCAATGGTTACTACCACTTCTGGTACTAACCCAGTTGTAAATTATACTCCAGACACAGACGTAAAGAACCAGTTTGACCTTTTGGTAGCAAACACAAACTCATTCAATTATGATGAGTATGTAAATCAAAAGATTCCTATCGCATTCTCACACGCTACAACTGCCGTTCTGTTTAAGGTAGGCAATGACCTCTCTTACAATCAGCAAGTTAAGAAGATTGAGATTAGAAATGTGATTGGTAATGGTACATACGACATTGCTACAAAAGCGTGGACAGTAGGTACAACAAAGAAAACCTTCGAACTCGACCTTTCTGCTGCGCCTTTCAGTACAGCAACAAACCCTGGTGCTATTATGAATGGTGGTGATGGAACTTTCTTTATGGTTCCTCAGGACATTCCTGCAGATGCAGACGTAAAGATTACCTTTGTAAGCGGTAAGAGCGTGGTTGCAAAGATTGGTGGCAATGGTAAGAAGTGGGTTGCTGGTACAACCAGAACTTATGCTATTTCTAATCCAAAGGATCTTGAAGATAGAAATGCTGTATTGACAGTAGAGGCTGAAAAGCTTGTATATAACTATGATGAGACAAACGTACCATTCAAGGTTACAAGTTATAGCCAGCTAACAGGAAGTGGTAGACCTTCTAAGGCAGAGCCTTGGGCAATTACGAAGTATGAGTTCAGTGCTGATGGTACTACATGGACAGAGGGTAAGCCTTCAATGGTTGCGTCTGTAAGTTCAGAGAGTGGTAATGGTGGTACGTCTGCTGAGCCACGTACGATGACATTTACCAATGACTATCACGACTATAAGGCAGAGCGTGAGGCAGCACTTAAGGCGGCACCTGAGGCGACTGGTACAATAGACCTTTCTAAGGTTAATGGTCCACAGGAAACAGCTAACTGTTATATTGTTTCAGCCAGTGGTAAGTATAAATTCCCAATGGTATATGGTAATGCTATAAAGAATGGTGCTACTAATGCTTCTTCTTATACTTCAAGTTATCCAGCCAGCGAACATATCTTTAATAAATTCTGGGGTGCTTCAGAGATTAATAGTCCATATATTACAGGTGCTAATGATGCTAAAGTCTTGTGGACCAGTACTCCTAATATTGTATCTGACGTAACAATAAATAATGGTAATGTTGAATTCAAAGTCAATAAGGCTAATATGAAGGAGGCAAGTGTTATTATTGGTGTTACAAGCAATACATTGGGAACCCATAATGTTCTTTGGAGCTGGCACATCTGGATTACTTCTAAGGATGTAGTAGATACTGATAATGGCTACTTTATGCGTGAACCATTGGGATTCCGTCATACGGAGTGGCATGGTACTACTTATGAAAAGGACCGCAAGGTTCGTCTTACATTCACTCAGACACGCACAGGAAAGACTGCGCAGGTTGAGTTCACTCAAAAAGCATCTGCTCTTGTGCGTGAGGGTCAAGCAATGTACTATCAGCAGGGACGTAAGGATCCTCTCTATCCAAGTAACGGAATGACATTACAGTCAACAGGTACTGAACCTAATGGCTACAATAGAGGTATGTTGCCATACTGGGCTGTGAGAATGCCTCTTTTTATGGCAAGATTCCGTACATACAATCCTAATAATCCAAGTATTGGAAAGGGAGAAGCAAATGGCGATTGGATGTGGATTAACTTCTCTGACCAAGGAGATGGTACTAAGTATTACAGCCACGCAGAACATGCTACCTACTTTAACTTGTGGGATGTAAATAACTGTGTAGGCTATCAAAACCCTAATGCTTTCGTAAAGACTGTATATGATCCAAGTCCTGCGGGATTCCGTATTCCTCGTTTAGATGAGTTTAATAAGATTAACAGCGGTAATAATGGTAAGGCTGCTTTTGTTCCTGCAATGGGTATTCTTAGTGAGAGAGACTTTAAGATTAAGGATACAGAGTATAGCTACTATTGGTCTTCTGAGAAGAAGAAGGGTCCAGGTACACTCTCAGCTACTCAGCAGTGGTACGGTTATTATGGTCTTCTTGCAAGAGGTGAGAAGAATGGTAATACTACAACTTTGGGATTAGTGAGACCAGAGCATCCAAGTTCACCTATGTTTAAAGATATGGCTTCTGGTGCTAACGTTATCTCTATCAAGGAATAAACATAATCTTTAGCAGCTGACAATAGTCATGACTGCAACTCTTTTAACAACTGCACTCTATTCGTAGAGTGCAGTTGTTCGCTTATAGGGAACTGTGTTTTTTACGGGTTTATACGACTAATCAATGTGTTATTTGTTTTTGTATTCTGCTTTTGTCTCGGTATAAATCTGTTGATATTACCTATGATGATTGGACGTTTTTACACGCTTTGTCGTTATTTGTGAAAGTAAGGAAATACTCTAAAACGAGATTTGCTGTCACTTCTGTCAGCCGCAATTATCACTTAACTCATTAATTTACAGTATTGTTACACAAAGTGTTAAAAGTGACAGCAAACTAAAACAAAACTATTCTTGTAGGTTTGGTAATAGTAGCTCTTTGTGTAAGGAGGCTTTTATTACCTCATCCTCTGGCAAGTGTATTGTTATTATTCATGAAGAAAAATACCTGTTATAACCTTTTTTATGCCGTTGCCTATCCCCATTATTAGGTATTTACTATATAAACATTTTCTATTCTGTTTTTTTTCATTACCTTTGTTTGTTAAAATGTAGTTAAGTTGACGAGTAAACGAGTTGACAAGTGAACAAGTTGCTTGAGAAGAAGACAAAGGAACTTTGAAAAGTTGACGAGTGAACGAGTAAACAAGTAGACAAGTAGACAAGTAAACAAGTTGCTTGCAGCAATAAATACAACAGACAGAAGTAATCATAATTATGAATTTTGAATTTTGAATTCTAAATTATCAAAGCTATGAAGTTATCAGAATTAAAGACTGGAGAAACTGGTGTTATCGTAAAGGTATCGGGACACGGTGGTTTTCGTAAACGAATCATAGAGATGGGATTTATCAAGGGTAAGACCGTTGAGGTATTGCTCAATGCACCCTTGCAAGACCCCGTTAAATATAAGATTATGGGTTATGAGGTTAGTCTTCGTCATAGCGAGGCTGACCAGATTGAGGTATTGTCGGATGTGAAGACTCACTCTGTTGGGAATGAGGAGGAGCAGGAAGACAATCAGGTTGAGATGGATTCAACCACAGACGACAGCACGGACAAGGAGCTAACGCCCGAGAAACAATCAGATGCTGTGCGCCGTAAGAGCCATACAATCAATGTGGCACTTGTCGGTAACCCTAATTGCGGTAAGACATCGCTCTTCAACTTTGCATCGGGAGCACACGAACGAGTAGGTAATTATTCGGGTGTGACGGTTGATGCGAAGGTGGGACGTGCTGAGTTTGATGGCTATGTTTTTAACCTTGTAGACCTCCCAGGTACTTATAGTCTTTCTGCCTATAGTCCTGAAGAACTCTACGTGCGTAAGCAGTTGGTTGACAAGACACCAGACGTAGTCATCAATGTGATAGACTCGTCTAACCTTGAGCGCAACCTCTATCTTACAACCCAGCTGATAGACATGCACATACGTATGGTTTGCGCGCTAAATATGTTTGATGAGACTGAACAGCGTGGTGACCATATTGATGCACAAAAGCTTTCTGAGCTCTTCGGAGTGCCGATGATACCAACGGTATTCACCAATGGTAGAGGTGTGAAGGAACTCTTCCGCCAGATTATTGCCGTTTATGAAGGGAAAGAAGACGAGTCGTTGCAGTTCCGTCATATCCATATCAACCACGGACATGAGATAGAGAATGGTATTAAAGAGATGCAGGAGCATTTGAAGAAATACCCTGAACTCTGCCATCGCTACTCTACCCGCTATCTTGCCATCAAGCTGTTAGAGCATGACAAGGACGTAGAGCAACTCGTTAGCCCGTTAGGTGATTCGATTGAGATATTCAATCATCGTGATACGGCAGCCGCTCGTGTAAAGGAGGAGACGGGTAATGACAGCGAGACAGCCATCATGGATGCCAAGTATGGTTTTATTAATGGTGCGCTGAAGGAAGCGAACTTCTCGACAGGTGATAAGAAAGACACCTATCAGACCACCCATGTCATCGACCATGTCTTGACAAACAAATACTTTGGTTTCCCAATCTTTTTCTTTATATTGTTGGTGATGTTCACGGCAACCTTCGTCATTGGTCAGTATCCAATGGATTGGATAGAGGCTGGTGTGGGTTGGTTAGGCGAGTTCATTTCTACGAATATGCCTGCCGGACCAGTAAAAGATATGATCGTCGAGGGTGTTATCGGCGGTGTAGGAGCTGTTATCGTATTCCTCCCTCAGATATTAATACTTTACTTCTTTATCTCCTACATGGAGGACTGCGGCTATATGTCACGTGCCGCCTTCATCATGGACCGACTGATGCACAAGATAGGACTGCATGGAAAGTCATTTATCCCACTCATCATGGGCTTCGGTTGTAATGTGCCAGCGGTGATGGCAACACGTACGATTGAGAGTCGGAGGAGTAGATTGATAACCATGTTGATTCTCCCCTTGATGAGTTGTTCGGCTCGTCTACCTATCTACGTAATGATTACGGGTTCGTTCTTTGCGTTGAAATATCGTTCGCTTGCTATGCTCTCCTTATATATAATAGGTGTATTGATGGCAGTGGCAATGAGTCGTTTGTTCTCAGCTTTTGTGGTCAAAGGTGAGGATACGCCATTTGTGATGGAGCTACCACCTTACCGTTTCCCAACATGGAAGGCAATTGGTCGCCATACATGGGAGAAAGGTAAGCAGTATCTTAAAAAGATGGGAGGTATTATCCTTGTTGCTTCTATCATCGTATGGGCTTTAGGCTACTTCCCTCTTCCAGACGATCCGAACATGGATAATCAAGCACGACAGGAACAAAGCTATATCGGACGAATCGGTAAAGCCGTTGAGCCAGTGTTCCGTCCACAGGGTTTCAATTGGAAATTGGATGTTGGCTTGTTGTCTGGTATGGGTGCAAAAGAGATTGTTGCATCAACAATGGGCGTACTCTATTCTAATGATGGTAGCTTCTCTGACGACAGTGGTTATAGTAGTGAGACAGGCAAATACTCAAAGCTACATAATCTGATTACAAAGGATGTAGCAACAATGCATCACATCAGCTACGAGGAAGCAGAGCCTATTGCAACACTTACAGCCTTCTCGTTCCTTCTCTTTGTACTGCTTTACTTCCCTTGTGTAGCCACGATAGCAGCTATTAAAGGCGAAACAGGTAGTTGGGGTTGGGCTCTCTTTGCTGCAGGTTACACTACAGCATTAGCTTGGATTGTTAGTGCTGTGGTCTTCCAAGTGGGCATGCTGTTCATGTAGACGCTGTAATAATTCAGAATTCATAATTCACAATTCATAATTATGAACACCATTATTAGCTTTGAACTTTGAACTTTGAACTTTATGATATGTGCTTTAGCACTCTATCTCACTTTTACCGACTACGAATTTTGCTAATTACGCGAATCCTTATTACAAAAGATTTCGTATCATTCGCTTAATTCGTAGTCGCTTATTAGCTGTTGTCGAGTCTCACGTTACTTATAGCGATAAACCACACTTAATATCGGTAATCATAATTATGAATTGTGAATTATAAATTATGAATTATAGTAGTAATCATAATTATGAATTCTGAATTATGAATTCTGAATTATCTATGCCTTCTAAAAGGAGTACGCCAAGTTGACCAATATCGAGTTGCTGGCTGCATGATACTTACCGTAAGCAAGGTTGAGTTTGAATTGTTCAAGGTTGATACCAGCTCCGACACTGAATCCTGCACCATGCGCACTGGCATTATCAGCTTTACCGATGGTCATTTCGTCTGCCTTACGGAAGTTATAACCACCACCAACCCAAATACTTTCAGACAATAAGACTTCTGCTCCGAGGTTAAGATGATTGATAAAACGATAGTCATAATGCGTAAGATCGACGAGCGTAGCAGACACTCTGACAGGGAGGGCAGCGAAAGTCTTGCTCACACCTACCTGCACATCAATCGGCATCTTACCATACTCCTCTTCGTATGCCTTAATCTGTCCACCGAGGTTCTTGGCAACTAAGGATACCGACCACTGTCTTTCAGGCTCATACCAGTTGAGACCAAGGTCTACACCCACCGCCATAGAGTTATAACTACCAATGTAAGAAGTAATGAATTTTGCCGTGATACCACCCACCAGATTACGTGCTAATTCGTAGGAGAAGATACCTTCAACAGCGATTTCGCTGGCATTGAAAGTACCAGTTTGTACGTTGTTAGCATCGACTTCCTTCATCTTTCCGTAGTTCATATACTGCACACCACCTGCAAGCGTAGCTTTCTCACCCAATGCTTTCGTATAAGAAGCACCCATATAATGAGCTCCACGCATATAATTCATGTAACTAAGTCCCACGGTTTTATCGCTTACGGAAGAAGCCAAAGCAGGGTTAGAGAACATCAGTGAAGGGTCGTCTTCAATGATAGTAATATTCTCTCCACCCAATGCAGCAGCATGCGCACTCACTGGAAGACGTAGGAAGTTGTATTCAGTTTGACTCTCCTGCGCTCGTATTACAACCGCAAAAAGGGTTAACAGGAGGGTGAAAACGATTTTTTTCATTTAATCTAAATTAATTTCTCGGCAAAGTTACATCTTTTTCCGAATATCTTATTACTTTTGTCGTTGCAACTTATAATGAGGCGTTTTTGTGTCCATTATGGATTGTATAACGGCAGAAAAAGGTGTTTAGTATATCTTATCTTGGAAATAAAGAAGTCAAATAGAGCAGATTTAGAGAATAAGCGGTGGATTGGTTTCCTCTTGGGAATCATCGTTGCACTGTCTTTCTTCTTTGTTGCCATGGAGTATAATGCAACGGGGAGTAACGATGATTCGGCTAATACTAAGGCCATCAAGAATGTCACGCTCCACGATATGGACATGCTGCCTGCCATTGACCAGCAAGACCTTGCCAAGACACAAGAAGACAAGAAGCCTACGATGGAGGACATGCTCAACCTTAAACGCCGTGATATTCCGAATAAGGTTACGCCTCACGATGCAGGAAGTATGAACTCGAACGATAAGAAGACGGGGGCTCCACAGGTAAGTAACGAACCGATTGTTATGCCGATGGTAACTACTACTCCTGAACCTCCGAAGATAAAAGAAGAGGCTAAGAAGGAGATGGAGAAGATGACCGATGATAATTCCGACAAGGTTGTAGAACGCTATGACGACAAGGTTAGCAAGCGAATACTCTCCGAAACGCCAACACCACCAGGCGGATGGGTGGAGTTTATGAAATGGCTTACAAAGACATTGCAATATCCTGCTGCAGCAAAGGAGAACAAACTGCAGGGAACGGTGAATATTACTTTCATCATCAATGCTGATGGTACGGTTGATGATGTCAGAATCAAGAGTGGTAAGGTACCTGTTCTCAACGACGAAGTACTACGCGTTCTCAAGACAATGGGTAAGTGGAAGCCAGGCATTGAGAAGAATAAACCATGCCGTTCGCTGATAGAGATTCCGTTTGTCTTCCAACTTGCATAAGACTTTTGACCCGCCCAAAAGCCTTCAACGCTTATTTTGAAAACAACTTTTAACTCCAATTCTATATGTACACTGCTAATGAAATTCTGAGTAAAGTAAACGAGTATATAAATAACCTTACTTATGACCGCAAGCCACAAAGCTTGTACGAACCGATAAAATACGTCCTCTCATTGGGAGGGAAGCGCATCCGTCCTACGCTGATGCTGCTTTCTTACAATCTTTTTAAGGACGACCCGGAGACGATTCTCTCACCGGCTTGCGCCCTTGAGACCTATCATAACTATACCCTCTTGCACGATGACTTGATGGATGATGCTCCGCTTCGCCGCGGACAGCAGACTGTTCATGTGCGTTGGGATGCCAATACGGCTATCTTATCGGGCGACTCTATGCTCGTTTTAGCTTTCGAAAGAATGGCTCAGTGCGACAGCAGACACCTCAGTGAGGTGCTTCGTCTCTTTACCATTACGGCACTTGAGATTGGAGAGGGTCAGCAGTACGACATGGAGTTTGAGAATCGTAATGACGTAAAGGAAGAAGAATACATCGAGATGATTCGTCTTAAGACCAGTGTTCTGTTAGCTTGTGCGATGAAGATTGGTGCTATCCTTGCCGATGCTCCTGCTGAAGATGTGGAGAATCTCTACAAGTTTGGCGAGCAGATTGGTCTTGCTTTCCAGCTACAAGACGATTATCTTGACGTCTATGGCGACCCAAAGGTATTCGGTAAGAAGATAGGTGGCGATATTATTTGCAACAAGAAGACCTACATGCTCATCAATGCTTTTAACAAGGCGAATGCTCGTCAGTGTAAGGAGTTGGAGAAGTGGATTGGCTGTGAGAACTTCAATCACGAGGAGAAGGTTGCTGCCGTCACTGAGTTGTATAACAGCATCGGCGTTGACAAGATGGCTATTGAACGTATCAACTATTATTTTGATGAAGCAAACAAATATATTGCAGCAGTAAACCTTCCTGATGAACGCAAGGCTGAACTGTTAGCGTATGCACAGAAGATGCTGCATAGGAAGTGGTGAAGGGAGCCTCCCCCGACCCCTCCGAAAGGAGGGGAGCCCAAATAGGAAAGGCTGGGGAGACTGGGGGGAAAGAGTCGCAGAGCATCAACACCCAATAAACACTTCGTCAACACTCAACATTTAACACCCAACACCCAATAAACACTTCATCAACACCCAACATTCAACACCCAACACCCAATAAACACTTCATCAACACCCAACATTTAACACCTATCACCCAATGATAATAGACACCCACGCCCATTTAGATGTAGAAGACTTTGCTGACGACCTCCCAGAGGTTATCAGTCGTGCCCACGAGGCAGGTGTAGGAAAGATTTTCCTACCAGCTATCGACCTCAAATCAGTGGATACTGTATTGGCTGTTTGCCGACAGTTTCCTGACACCTGCTATCCAATGATTGGACTGCAGCCAGAGGAGGTGCGCGATGATTGGCGTGAAGTGTTGGACGCTATGCACGAACGAATCCTACTCTCGCTTCGACAGAAGGCAGAAGGAACAGCCAAACCGGGTGAGACAGTGATTGCGATTGGTGAGGTAGGACTCGATTTTTATTGGACACGTGAATACGAGAAACAGCAGCTTGCAGCCTTTGAGGAGGCTGTGAAATGGAGCGTTGAGACACGTCTTCCGCTGATGATTCACTGTCGTAAGGCACAGAACGAAATGCTACATATCATGCGCCCGTACGAAAAAGAACTGCCGGGTGGTGTCTTCCACTGCTTTACCGGTAATCAGAAGGAGGCAGAGGAGTTCCTTCGTTTCGACCGTTTCGTGCTTGGAGTGGGTGGTGTATCAACCTTTAAGAGCAGTCATCTGCGCGAAGATCTCCCTGCAGCAGTACCCCTTGACCGCATCGTTCTTGAGACCGATAGCCCCTACATGGCTCCCGTCCCTCATCGTGGTAAGCGTAACGAGAGTGCTTTCATCGTAGAAGTGATGCGCACCCTTGCTCTTAGTTATGGCGTTGATGAAGCCGAATTTGCCCGCCAAACCAATGAGAATGTACGTAGGGTGTTTGGTGTTGAGTGATGGGTGTTAGATGTTGGGTGGTGATGATTTGTTAAGTTGTGAGTGATAATGAGTTAACAAACTATGGGTAGAGTATTTGGTGTTGAATGATGGGTGATAATGAATTGACAAGCTGTGTGTAGCAATAAACATATCAAGCAATGGTAATCATAATTATGAATTATGAATTGTGAATTATGAATTAAGTAGATGTGAATTATGAATTAACAAAATATATGAAGAAAATAACTATCGCCATCGACGGCTTTTCATCATGTGGAAAGAGCACAATGGCAAAAGACCTTGCCAAAGAGATTGGCTATATCTATGTAGATACGGGTGCCATGTATCGCTCCGTTACACTCTATGCGCTACGTCATAACCTCTTCAACGCAGACGGAACCATCCGCGAAGAGGAGTTGCAGGCACAGATGAAGGATATCAACATCAGTTTCCAACTCAATAAGGAGACGGGGCGTCCAGAAACATATCTCAATGGTGAGAATGTTGAGAACGAAATCCGTACGATGGAGGTGTCATCTCATGTTAGCCCTATCGCCACACTCGCCTTTGTGCGTAAGGCACTTGTCGAACAGCAGCAGCGCATGGGAGCAGAGAAAGGAATCGTTATGGACGGTCGCGACATCGGTACGGTGGTATTCCCGAATGCCGAACTTAAAATCTTCGTTACCGCTTCAGCAGAGGTACGTGCGCAGCGTCGTTACGATGAGTTGAAGGCGAAGGGAATGGAAGCAGACTTTGCCGACATCCTTAAGAATGTGCAAGAGCGTGACTATATCGACTCTCATCGTGAGACATCACCGCTTCGCAAGGCTGATGATGCTCTTGAACTCGACAACAGTCAGCTCACAATTGCCGAGCAAAAGCAGTGGCTTTACGACCAGTATCTGAAGGCTGCAGAAGCATAATAAGCTAACAAAATGCTTATCTTTTCAGGTCCTTTCGTTAAAGTGGTATGATAAACGTACGCACATTTAACGAAAAGACCTGTTTTTTTTTGCTATCCCAAGCTATCCTAAACACTACCAACAAACGATCTCGCCCCACCCTTTCACACTAAAAACCACTCTATCTTAACAACGCAAAAACACTAATAAGGACTTGAAAAAACATTACATAAATTCATATAAAACCACTCCTAAAAAGACAAAAAAAGCCTAAGAACACCACGCTTACAACCATCAGTAAATCAAATAGTTATAAAGGAGTAAAACAAGAGGTGCTTAATTAGACTTCTAAAGGGCGTTAGTAAGGGGCTTAAAGGGCATCTTTTGCAAGCCTAAAGGGCGTCTTTAAGAAGCTAAAAGAGCATGAATTGCGTTCGAGCCGTTAGAAAATAATTGACAAAGTTCCTATCACAAGAAAACTATCTGATTGTATCGAACGACAGAAAACACTGAATAGGCATAGTAACATTCCGCTTTTTTGTAGTCTTCATAAATTGGGAATGATAAGGATACCGCCCTAAGTTTAGGACTTTGACAATATGTCACACAGAGAAACAGAGGATACGGAGGATTGTTGAAAACAAAGCTACAATAGGCACGGAGCCACCGGCGGTGCATGGAGCAATAGAGTTTGTTTGTCAGTTCTATTAGCAATTTACACACAAAACCTTTATCCCAAAAGAGTTATCAGGAATCTGTACGCTACACCTCCGTCGCTCTTTGTGCTATCGGCACCTCTGTGACAGAGCCTTTAGCTCCGTTCCCTCCATAACTCTGTGTGCCATAACACATAAGATTTTAGTGCATTACTTCACATTCCAGAAGAACCTCTTTTCGCTCTACCCACTAACATTAAGACACAATAAATCTAAGATTTATGAATTAAGAAATACTAAAATCAACAGAATTATACTTTGTTCAGACTGCTATCTCAACTTAAAATGTTATCTTTGCATCTATGAAGTTAAAAAAGATAATAATGCTCATCGCCTGCATATTCTCTTTTGCAGGTCTAAAGGCACAATATACTATCCAATGCGAAGACACCTGCAGCCATGTTCATGGGCTTGACATGAGCCATTACCAAGGCGATGTATGGTGGGAAACAGTAGCTGAAAACAGCAATCATAAGCTCAATTACGTTTACTTAAAAGCCACTGAGGGCGGTTCACGTATTGACCAACGCTATCTTGATAATATCGAGGCAGCACAACGCTATGGTATGAATGTCGGTTCTTACCACTTCTATCGTCCTGCTATTCCACAAGAGGAGCAGTTGCGCAACTTCCGCATGCAGTGTCGTCCACAAGACCAAGACCTCATCCCAATGGTAGATATTGAGACTACTGGCGGACTGAGTACGGAGGCTTTGCGCGATAGTTTACAGAGGTTCCTCGTACTTATGACACAGGAATATGGTGTTAAACCATTGGTTTACACATATACAAACTTCTATAACAGATATCTCAGCGGTGCACTCGACGGCTATAAACTTTTCATTGCACAGTATAACGGACGTGAGCCAGAGCTGAACGATGGAAGAGACATCTTTGCTTGGCAGTACACTGGCAAGGGACGTATCAACGGTGTGAGAGGATATGTTGATAAGTCTCGACTGATGGGCAACCACAGTATGCGTGAACTGCGATTCCGACGAAAGCGTTAGCTTCAACACCAAGAGAAAAGGAAACAGATAATTATCCACACTACTATAATCTTACGTTAGATAAATGATCATCAAATGCCCTGAATGTGGCCATCAAGTGAGCGACAAGGCTCCCGTATGCCCAAGCTGCGGTGTAGAGATTGCCGGACATATCATTAAATGTTCTCATTGCGGTGAATTATACCTCAAAGAGGAATCATCATGTCCGAACTGTCATCATACGGAACACCATGTAGAGAGTTCTGTAACGGCTGCAGAGCATCACACAAGTGAGGCTACGAACGATAGTAAGGTGCAAGAGCCTGTTGTTCTCATGTCAGTTGACAAGGGAGAAGCAACAGGAGACGATGATGTTATCATCCCAGTAGAGGAAACGGAAGAACACGAAACGGATAATTACGACGATAAGACACAAGACACGATCAACGAGCCAAACATGGAGGAAGAGGCTGTCGATGCCGACTTCATCATGGATGATAATGCTGACGAGGAGGTGATTGCTAATGCCGAGGCTATAGCTGAGGACGAGGAGGAAAGCACTCCGGATAAGAATAATCATCTGTCATTGGCTGTCTCACTGCTCATCGCTGCTATCACTGCAGCCGTATTGCTCTTCCTTTACAACCAAGGGGTGGGCGCAAGCAAAGCTAACAATGAACAAGAGGCTTTCGCACAAGCAATGAGCAGTAGCGAACCAACCGTACTAAAGAATTATCTCAAGGAGAATCCATCAGCTTCTAAGGCACATCGTGATAGTATATCAGCCCGTTTGAAGGTGCTGACTACTACTACTCATGATATGCAACAGGCTGATAATGACTTAACTGTGGCATTGGCCAGCAACTCAAAGGAAGTGTTACAGCAGTTTATTGCTAAGTACCCAGACTCAAAACATCGTGGTGAGTTGGAAGCAAAGATTGACGAGATAGACTGGGCACAAGCTGTCGCTAAAAACAATGAGAATGCTTATCTTGGCTATAAGGCGCAGCATCCGAATGGCATTCATAGTAAGGAAGCCGATGAGAAGTTGAAGAATATTCTGACACCAGAGAAGGCTGAAGAGCCTGCAGTTGCAAAGGTAACGGATGGTGAGAGAGCAAAGGCAGTTGCTGCGGTGCGCCAACTCTTACAAGGTATCAACAGTAAGAGCACGGATAAGATTTCTGGTGCTGTTGCGCCATCATTAAACTTCCTTGGTTCAGGTGGTGCTACGGTGAAGGATATTCGCCGTTATATGACCGACCGACTTTATCAAGCTGATGTCAAGACAATCAACTGGCATCTTGGTTCGCCTGCTGAAGTAACTAAAAAGGGTGATGAAGCTGGTGCAGATATTCGCCTAAAGATACCAGCTACATTGGATATCGAGCGCAAGGGTGGTAAGTCAAAACGTAGTTATGTTATCTCTGCGACAATCAAGAACGGCAGAATAACCCATATTAATTGGTAATAGGTTTACCCTTTTAAGATAAATAAGTTATTGGCACTTAAACAAGTTTTGTTTTATTGTCGAGTGAAACAATAGTCTTTATATTAGTGTTGTAGCAAATAACTGCAAGATAGAAAGACTGACAAAACACCGACAATAAAACAAGACTATTCAAAAACAATATGCTTTATATTGGGGCTAATGGCTGGTAAAATTAAACTTGCTGTCACTCCTGTCACCCATTTTAGGCTCATAAGTACCAACATTTCATCCATTTACACGAAATGTTAAAAGTGACAGCAACTCTTTTTTAAAAATACCAAGTACATATAACTTGATATTCTATGTGAGATGTTATATAGCCTTTTTACAAACCATCAACACCCGCCCGAAGATTGGGACAAAACGAGAATACGATGTTATATAGCCCTTTTTACAAACCATCAACACCCAACATTTAACACCCAACACCTATATCACCCACATTAATTCTCAATCTGATCAATCGTAGGCTTTTTAATCTCAGGCACAGGAGCCTTTACAACTGGTTCAGTCTGACCTTCTGGAACATTAGGAACGATGACAGGGTTCTCTGGATCTGCTGTCTCTTCCGACTCAGAAGATTCTTTCTTTGGAGCTTCTGTCTTCTTCTCCTCCTTCACCTCTTCGTCTTTCTCCTCTTCCTTTGTCAATACAGGAATCTTCGGACCATTATCAATACCGATAACTTCACCCGACATATCGACCTCATACTTACGAGGAGGAGCCATCTCACGTGTTTCCATGAGAACAGCAAGTACTATAGCACCCACCACAAGCACAATAGCACAGATGGATACGGGTACCTTATAGGTTGGTTTCTTCTTCATTATCTTCGTTTTCTATCCTTTTATCTTATTGCCTTCTTCGCTTACTCGGTAATCTGCACACAGTAAGGAAGTGGCTGCTGGAGGGTCAGAAAGCTAATTGTTGGCTGATTATCCTTCGTACAAATCAGCGTAGTCTTGTCTCCCTTCACAGCATTACCCATGTCATATCCCATCGCTTTCACCTGTGCCTGCAAGCCCGCAAAGGCAGTGCGATTAAAGACATAGATATAAACCGTCTTGCCATTTTGTGCTAAGAGTACCATACTGGAGTTACCACGTCCCATGGCAGTTGGCAGGAAGTCGCTGGTTAGATTCATATTCTTCACCCAGTTATAGTCCTTTCCAAACTCGTCCGATGAGACTCCTTTATAGCTATAGCCTTGCTTTTCAAGCACCTGTTTACCCACTTGTAGTGTCTTTGCTTGAAAGATTTTAATAGCATCAGCCATCGAAACAATATCTTTTTGCGCACGTGCTCCCATTGCAAAGAGAAGCACAGTCAATAATAGTAGTATTTTCTTCATTCTTCTTCTTTCATTTATTCCGTGTCTTCATCTGCCTTTATCATTTTAAAACAATGATATTATGACACGATACAAAATTATGAAAAATATGGAGAATGAGCAAGAAAAGGAGAAAATTTACTTTAAACTATTTTATCCTTTGACCATTGAACTTTGAACTTTGAACTTTTTGATTTGTGCTTTAACTCTTAAGTTTTGAACTTTCCCAACAATGATAATCATAATTACGGATTTTTAATTATAAATTAAAGTAGTAATCATAATTATGAATTATGAATTGTGAATTATGAATTATGAGTTGTGCATTCTGAATTATGAATTATGAATTAACAAAGGTGTACCCTAATAGTCATCCTATTATTGGTACACCTTCATTACTTTATGTGATAAAGTTTATATGCAATTACTTTCTTTTTCTTTTAGAAGCTAAGCGCTCTTCACGCATCTTAGCCATTGCCTCCTCCTTCTCTTTAGAACGTTGTCCTGAAAGACGAGCAATAAGACGATCAAGATCAGCAGCTATTTCCTTGAACTGAACAATCTCTTCTCCGCTCTCAAACAACTTTCCTACCATGCACGATGGGATATCCTTCGCCTTCTCTTGCAATTGCATTCCATGCTCAGTAAGCGAAACATAGGTTTCTCTACCATCCTTTTCACCCTTGACACGGTTAACCAATCCAAGTTGAGCCATACGCTGAACAAGTGGAGTCATTGTGTTTGAGTCAAGATAAAGTCGGTGTGCAAGTTCCATCACCTTTTGATTGTCTTCTTCCCAAAGAGCCATCAGTACAAGATATTGAGGATAGGTAATACCTAAATCCTCAAGCAATGGATAATAAGTTTGAGTAACAAGGCGGCTTGCTGTGTACAATCTGAAGCAGAGTTGGCTCTGCAGTTTTAGTTGGTCGTATACCATTCTTTTTTCCTTAAATGTTTTGATAACTTTAAACTCCTGAAGTAAACTTTAATCTATATTGTTACCTGAAAATAATCTGTTCGTACTGCAAAGGTACAACAATTTATATTTATCGTTAATGATATAAGCCGATTTTTAACATTAATTGTATAGCTAAAGTCGTACTTTGATAACATAAAACAACAATAAGCGGACATAAACAATACAAATCGTTTATGCCCGCTTATGCGTATTTATAAGAGTTTATCTCTACTTATTCAAAGTAATAAAGGAAGGTTGCAACACCCTCAAGTGCTGGCTTGCGCTCACCCTCAATCTCAATCTGGAACTTGATACCAGCCTTGCAGATACCACGGATATTCTCAATACTATCGAGCGTGGCAACAAGACGAATGCGTGAGTTCACGAGGACTGGACGACCAAAGCGCATCTTATCCATACCGTAGTTGACCATCATCTTAAGGTTGTTCACCTCAATAATCTCCTGCCACATGTGTGGGAGCAGTGAAAGTGTAAGATAGCCATGTGCGATAGTACTCTTGAACTGGCTTTCTACAGCTGCACGCTCTGTGTCAACATGAATCCACTGATGGTCGAGGGTAGCATCAGCAAAGAGGTTAATTCTCTCTTGGTCAACGAGTAACCACTCGCTCTCACCAAGCTTCTCACCCAGTCGGGCAGCAAGCTCATCGTAATTGTTTACTGTTAATTTTGCCATAGTTTTTGTTTCATGTAATTTCTACATTACTGCGTATGATAGTCTTTCTTTATCCTCCCTACTCTCCTTATATATTTTAAGGTGTGAAAGGATATACTACCTTTTGTCGTACAAAAATACAAAAAACATTTCAATTGCCCAAATCGACTTATGCTGCTGAGCCGCCTTATGGTGCCAATAGATGCACATGCAAAGTTTTTTCCTTACCCGCTACAGACACCTCATTGACATAAACAAGCTTATACTTGATATCAAGGAAGTTGCCAGTTTTCTGCGCACTTATCACCTCGATACGTGGATCTAAGAGATAGATATCCAAATATTTCGCTAAGCCACTACCAGGAATCCATGCGGTAAGGTTAGAATTTCCATTATCACCTTGCACCTCATTTGCATACAAGTCAATGTTCTCGCCATCACGCATTAATGACATCTGAACTTTCTTAAACCACACTCGTGGGTCAAATGCCTTCACTGCTGCAGAATAGTCACCATCAGCCTTGCTTCTAAAATACTTACCAAAGAACTTTCCTACTTCTGTACTGTTGGCAATAAGAAGTTCTTTATCAAGCGCAGAAAGTGGTTTAAAACCTGTAAGTTCCACATTGAAATTAGCCAACTCTGTGTCGTGACCATCCTTAGCAACAAGTTGGATAGAGAGAGTCATCGAATTTGAACCATCGTTTTTCTGCTTACCTGTAGGGTAAGTCACAAACTTATCTCTATCATAATTAAGTAAAGAGGTATGAAGTAAATCAGCATGCTCATACACACCACGCATATATAACTTGCTAACCTCCTCTGTTTTGACGCTGATTTGGTTGCGATAATACTCGTTCTTATTCATCTCAACACCGACCGAACTATTCTTTCTACCCTTATAAGTAATCGTAAACGCAATCTGACCAGACGAACTGCTACCAACGTAACGCACATCGCTAACCGTTGTATTTGCCCAATCAGCTGGCGTAAAGGTGTAATGCTTGCTGCCACCAACGCTTGAAGAAGACAGATTAATAAACTTCTGTAAATACGCTGCAGTAAACTTCCTATTATCCTTCAGACGATAAAGTGTATCGAAATCAAAGTCTTTCAGATAGTTAACGTCTGTTTTCCATGCTGCAACAGCACGTGAAACCATCTCATAATCCGCACATTCAATTAGTAAATGCGAAAACTCTCGGTAAATAATAGTTTACAAAA
>ERZ1674056.73-NODE-73-length-15338-cov-3.415429_pt1 | contig 15338 bp, 15 predicted proteins | sample MGYA00581120_ERZ1674056 | MGnify/ENA primary metagenome ERZ1674056 (study PRJEB41354, sample SAMEA4873307) | human saliva metagenome | biome: human-associated habitat [ENVO:00009003]; feature: mouth environment [ENVO:08000002]; material: saliva material...
CTCATTTTTATAAATTATACTCTTAATTTGTAAGAAAATCAATATTATCGTTTGATAACAATTTATGACATGATACAAATATCAATCATTTCGATTTACCAATATGATTCTTTCAATCTAACTCTCCTCACTTTTAAAGATTCCTTTCCCTTTTTTGCCCCCTGGCACATAAAAATAAAAACCGCTACTCCTAAGAATAGCGGTTTAATCATATTTTTTAAGCTACTAATGTAGTTGCTCTATTATTTAAGAGTAACAATTTGCTAATCTTATTTTCTCCCAGTATTAGTGGGTTAATTCCTCCATTTTCAACTTTGGCAGGAATTTGGTAGGTAAATTGATAATCCAAGATTATCTAAACTGTCTGTAATCTCTTCTGAAATTGTTGAATCACCTGAATAATACCAGTGACTATATGTATTCAACGTGGTTGACTTATCAGCATGTCCTAATCGATATGAAACATATAAGGTATCCTTATGCAATACATTTATAAGATAGGAAGCATGACTATGTCTTAAACCTTTCCCCGTAATTTCTGGTACACCAGTAATCCTAGCATGTCTTTTTATTATCCTAGAAATTGTAGACTTACACAAGGGGGCACCAAAACGTGATATTACATAATCTTTATCATCATTCTTGATTTGAACTTCTCGCCATTTTTTAAGTATTGTAATCGTAAAATCATCTAAATCAATTTTACGATTCCCTGCTACTGTCTTTGTTTGTTGTTTAGCATACCATACACCGTTTTTGTCTTTCTCAATTGTCGAATGAACATGAATCCATTTACGTTCAAAATCAATATCTTCCCATTTAAGAGCAATACCCTCACTAACTCTTAAGCCAGTCATAAAATATAACCAGATCATCATGTAATTATGTAGTCCCTCATACTCACTAATATCAAAAGAGTTTATTACCTTCTTAAATTCATCAAATGTCCAAAATTTTGTATCAGGGTGCTTTCCTCTAGGATTATCTAATCCTTTAAAAGGAACTCTATCAATATAACCCAATCTTTCTGCATAGCCCAGACATGCTTTAAATCTAGACCACATATTTTTAGCATAGTTACTAGAATACTTGTCTATAATAGCTAAGCGAAATCTTTCACAGTCAATAGTACTAATATCTGATAATTTTTTACTACCAAATTGCTTAATAAATAACTGATGATGTGGTAAAGCGGTCTGATAAGTTACAAATTGAACTTTTTGTTGATAGTATTTTAAATAAATCTCTTCCATAAACTCTCTAAAAGTTAGAAAACTATTATTAATAGTAGAGTTCACAAATTCATGTTTTAAACGAAGTATCTCTTCATATGCTTCCTTAAAAGAATTAAACGGTAGTCCCTGTTGATTTTTCCTTCCTTTCTTTTGAATTCTTTTCCCAGTTATTGGATCAACTCCTAATTCAATTTGAAAATAAATTTTTCCTTTTGAATCTTTGTATACACCTTTATATTTCTTTGTCTTTGATATAACCATTTTTCTCACCTTCTATATCTGAAAAAGAAATACCAATTAAATTTTCTACAATATTTTTAGGAGCAATGCCTAACCTTTTATTATCGAAAGGTGAACATCCTAATTGTACCGCATTCTTATCATTTTTTCTAGCTTCTTCAAACTTTTTTACAGCAATCTTTTTTGCTTGTCTAATAATATTTCTAGATGTGTGCTCTGGAAAACCAATCGCAACTAAATCTTTATAGTTTACTGTTTCCATTATTTTACTACTTCCTTTCTTAGATTTTTTCACCTCCATGGCATGACTGATGAAGTCATCATAAGAATTTCACTTGCTGCTCTTTTACGGTGGCAGCCTGAACGGTCAGAAGTATCATTGTATATCATTTGTATCATGGCATATAAAGTATCGCTCTATTTTATTGATGGTTTTAAAATCGCTCTTATCATGGCGAGCCATTCAAATCTGCTCCACAAATGAGGAAAGTACCATTTTGGACTATTCAATTGTCAAAGAACAAATAAAAAATCTCCTCATTTTCACACTCTATGAAGTTGAGGAGATTATTTTCTAAAGCGAATTTTATCAGGAAAATCTGTCAATCCCAATAGATAGTCTGTACTGACATCGTAAAAGTTTGAGAGAGTTACCAATACATCTGCCGTCAAGGCATGCTCACCCCGTTCAATTTTAGCATAAGCTGAGTTTGTAAACGAAAGTATTTTAGCTATTTGTTTTTGGGTCAAATCGTGATCTTCCCTCAAATCTCTCAAACGTCTGTACATCTAGCTTTCTCCTAAGAAAAAGTATAGACCATAATTTTTAAATATTTAATATATTGTCCAAATCGGACAACAGGATTTTCAGACCTATATATAGACTTATATTTTTATGTAATTTTCTTAAAAAAAAGAGTAAGTAATAATTGCTTTCTCAACTACACTCACTCGATTTTTGAATGCTATTTTGAATAGATCTCTTCAAAAAAATTTTTTGTTATTATTTTGATAAATATTTACCATTATATTATAGGTATTATATGATAGGTATTATATGATAGGTATTATATGATAGGTATTATATGATAAAATTAGCTATCAAAATATCGGTATGTTCCACTCAAAAATTCATAAGTAAATAACTTTTTTGTAACATCACCAAACACGTATTTAATTTATTTTTGAATTTATAAAGAGACTATATATGTAGCCATAAAAATAGATAGTTTTCTCGTGATACCAAATACTTAACAGTCAGTAAAAAGTTACAATCACTATTAAAATTTTAAAACAACATAATATTTCCAAAGAAAAATAAATTTTTCCGAATTATTTATATGGTGTATCTAACAAGATAAAAAAACGAAAATATAGTTCTCACTACTGATATTTTTCTATGCTCAGTTCGATTACTCTCCTACATAAATTACTAAAACCTATTCCATCTACTTCAGCCTCCTTGGGTAGCAAACTAGTCGGAGTCATACCAGGGATACTATTCGTTTCAATGAAATAAATTTTATCATTGGCATCGACAATGAAATCCGTCCTTGAATATACTTCAAATCCCATTAAATCATGAACTGTTTTAGCAGACTTTTTCAGTCGTTTATTTAGCTCTTCAGATATATTAGCAGGACAAATTTCCTTAACAATTCCAGGAGTATATTTTTTTTGATAATCATAAAAACCATTCTCAATTACAATCTCAATTGGTTCTAAAATTTTCTCACCAATAACTCCAATAGAAAACTCCCTTCCATTTATATATTCTTCGACATTATAATTCTTCAAATCATACCGTTGGATTTCTTCTTTAGTTTTAATAATTCTAACTCCAATACTTGAACCACTATCATTCGGTTTTATTACTAACGGAAAAACAAACTCATTTTCATCCATATACTCACAGGGTACCTTAATTCCAACTGTACTCACAAGCCGCTTTGATAATTTCTTATCTAAACTTATAGCATTACTTTGATATCCGTTACCAGTATAGTTTATATTACAAATATCTAGTAATGCCTGCAGCTTCCCATTTTCACCAATTCCTCCATGTGTAGATAAAAAGACGATGTCTGCTAATTTACAAATTTCAATAACTGAATCTGTTATTTCCAATTCTTGATCAATATCAAACTCCGATAATCTTCCTTCTTGGTACAACTTATAGATTTGAGAAAAATTCTTTACGGTTTTATCACCAAAATTATATATTCCATTTAAATTTAGTCTTATTACATTATCAGTAGTTAAGACCTCAGCAACTTGTTCTGAAGAAACTTCCGAAATTAACCGCTCAGGACTCCTACCACCATATAAAACTACAATATTCATTTGATTTACCTCAATAAAATTAAAAAACAGTAAAACTTATTATAAAGCATTACTGCAATTTAAAAATATTTCATATGCGGGGTGAAGGACTTGAACCTCCAATAGACATTTAGTCGAACCTACCTGTATCATAGGCGCGTTTACCAATTTCGCCAACCCCGGATAAACTATTTATGAATTGATTATAGCATTATAATAAGATGTTGTCAATAGTTTTTAGAAAATAATTATGATATTTTTTTATTTTGAATTTATCTTTTAGAATTGTCTCTTATAAAGGCTAATACCTAAATTATTCATAATTAAAATAGTAAAATATATTCTTGTATCTTTAGAAAGTGATTCGTTAAGACTAATTTCCTGAATAAACTGTCTAGAGGAATTAGGTTCTAATGTAATCTTATGTAATTCTGAACTGAATTTATCATTTCTTACACAAGTTTTGATATATACTTCCTCAAAATTATTACCATTATTTTTAATTGAAAATTTTACTCTAGCTTCGCTACTTGTAAATTTCTCCAATTTATTTATTTTAAGCAAAATATTTTCTTCGCTTAAATCTTCTATAATAGAACAACAAGGACATATTTTTATAATTCTTTTGTACCTAGAATAATAATCACTAACATTTACCTTTTCAATTGGTCTTTCATTACATGTTGAGCAGATTATTTGTTCTTCAGTACATTTTATCCTAAGATTATTTCCATAATGCAGATCATACATTCTATATTTATCCTCAGAAATATTCTTAGCCCAGTAATTCAAAACTTCTCGACTTATCATATCAACACTATCAATTAAATTGTTTATAATTTTTTTAACTTTAAAATTAACTTTAGAATCTTTTCCAAAATCAAATAAATAGTTTTCTAAGTTATTGAATTGCGATATTAAAGTATTAGTGTCTTGCTTAAAGTTCTTATTGCTGTTCGGATGCATATGGGGTATACTGTTATCTCTGTTAAAGTTATATATCATTATAGGTATTTTTTTAATAAAATTCTCGAAGATAGAATTATCTTCTATCAAAATTTTATCATCGTACACTACTTGGTCTGAAAACATTAATCTTTCTCCATCAATCGTATCAAAATAACGAATACTTTTATTTGAAATCAATATTTCATTTTTTTGATAATTCGACTGTTGTAAAAAATAATTATATAAATTTTCACTATTCCTAAATTGATTATTTGGGTCTCCATATAAGACATAGCATGGAGTTAGATTGTTATAAACACAATATTCATTACACTGCCTAGTTACTGTTCCAAAACTCTCTTCCCTCTCTAATAAACAATCTGCTAAAATTAATTCGTTAGCATCAGATAATTTAGTAGAAAAAGGAGCTATAAAAGATACGGCTGAACTATTCAATAATCCAAATGACAAAGTTTCCTTTCCTTCTTTCTCAAATTCTCCTGGTGCTACAACACCAAGAACACAACCATTAATCATTATTAAATCTGAATTAAGTTGTGCTGTATTTAAAACTTCTTTTGATGTTTTTATTTGACTATTACATAATGCTATATTTTTTCCTATTGCTAATTGATCTAGTCTTCCTCCTCCGTAAATAAATAATGCAGATCTTCTTTTACAAAGCAAATCACTTGTAAGATTCGATGAATACATAGAGATCAGAGAATTTATTTCTTTAATCTCAGATTCTCTCCGTGGTACTACATTTAAAGAAGTATAGTTAGATTTCTTTATCATGCTAAAAGTTAAATTTTTAATAGCAAAGTTCACTACATCTTGAAAATTATTTCCTGTAAAATATCCAATGTCAATCCCTCTATTCAAAGAAATTCTAGTAATTCTCCTCAACGATTCATACTCCAAATTATGAGATTCTGAAAAAATTATAATTTTTTTAAAATGTGAGAACTCTAAATATTCAAATATTTCTAAAAATGATTGTAATTCATAGAAATCATACTTACTTTTAGAAGAATAAACTTTAGCAATATCATTATATTCGTCATTACTAAATCCAATCACAATTGTACTGCTTCTTATATCCGTAGTACTAGAGTGAATTTCTCTTAATAACGATAGGTATTTTTCATTCATCTTATTTATCTCCCCTTAATTTTTTTTCATAACTCTTTATAAGAATAACCAATAAACTACTTAGTAATCCCAAAATAACTAGACTTAATCTCGGATTTAAAAGCCAATTAAAATAAGCAGCTAGTATCCCTCCAAAAGGAGCAAAAATGGTAGCTATTACAAAAGAACTAGAAAGTATTTTACCAATATTATACTCAGTACTTTCTTGTTGCTGTATTGTTGTAATCGAGACAGAAGCTATTGTAATTAGTCCACTCAAAATTGAATAACAAATTCCAAAAAATATCCAATTTTCTACTATTCCGCTTGCCATAATGACAAGTGGGATCGTTGCCATTGATATATTCATTAAGATAAAGGTATCCTTCTTATTCAAAAAAGTAGAAAGAAGAGTTACTGCTATCAAACTACCAAATCCAGCAATTGAGTATACAATTCCAACAAGACTATTTGATAACTTTAATTGATCCTGTAAATAATAAATAATTGTTGCATTAAAGCCTAGCATAGCGATATTCACAACAATAGTAAAGAGTAAAGAAACCCTCAATTTAATATTTGTGAAATTCTCTTTAAAACCAGCAAACATTTCTTTTATATCATCATTTCCATTCTCCTTATGTCCTTGATTTGGAATATATGAAATTAATATTGAAAAAAATAACAACAAGAACGAAGCACTATTTATAAAAAAAATGCTATTAATATTAAACTTTAACATTAATAACCCCGCCAGAGCAGGAGAAACTAATTTTGAAATAGTTCGTACACCTTGAAACTGCGAATTATATTTTTGCAATTCTTCCTTCTCAAATAATGCCGGAGTAATTACTGAAAATCCTGTTTGAAAAAGTGTCGAAAATAAAGGAATCAAAAATGCAATAACATAGTAAAAAAATATAGAAACTGAATATTTAGATAGTATCGGTATTACACTACATAATAATGCAGGTATTAATGTAGACCATAATAGTATCTTTTTCTTATTAAAATTATCTAATAAGTAACCCATAACAAATCCCAATAAGAGTTGAGGTAACAATTCAATAATCACCATTCCTCCCATTGCAAATGACGAATGAAATTCTTGGTAAATTAAAATAGGAAAAGCAATTTTTTGAAATCTATCTCCAATATTTGATATAAATTCACCAAAAGTTATTGTATAAAACGTTTTCTTGTTAATATCCATGACTCCTTTTCCTTCTTTCTAAACCACGATAAATATCATTTTTTATTAAATCTGTAAAGCTTATTCCAAGACTCTTTGCAAGAGTAGGCACAACACTGTTTTCACTCAAACCGTACATAGTTCCTAACTCAATAAAATATACATCTTCACCACATACTCTGAAATCAAGGTAGCATGTGCCGTCTATTTCATAATAATCTAATATATTCTGAGTAAATTTTTTTAGTTTAGAATTGATTACGTTTTGTGAATCATCAACAATGAACATATTTTCACCACTATTATATCTTTCTTCAAAATCGATATCTTTATTGATTCTAGCTTTAGAAACACCTACTTTAATCTCATCTCCTTGGAAAATAGCGGCCACTATATAATCATTTCCTTCAATATATTCTTGTATAACCAAATGTGTATCAATATTCAAAATATCCGGTAAATTCTTTTGAATATCTTGTAATGAGTTTACTTTTTTAACTCCATGACTTGAACCACTTAAAAACCTTGGTTTAATTACTAACGGGAATCTCATATGATTCCTAGTTATAAGTTTTTCTATACTATCAATACTTATTAAACCATCTACCTTAAATGTCTTTGGAGTATTTATATTTAGTATTTTTGACAATTTACTAAAAAAATATTTATCTCTACAAACAGCACTTATCGTAGCAGAACATCCCGTGTATGGTATATGGTAAGATTCTAAAATAGATTGTAAAACACCGTTTTCACCAATTCCTCCATAAGATACAATATAAACTAAATCAAAACATTCAATATATTTTAAGACATCATTCAACTTTTCTATATTTTTCAACTCTACAACTTCATTATAGATATCTAAATTTTCCAATTCTTTTGAAACAATCTTTGCAGCTTTTTTGGCTAAATTGTACTCATGCGGTAAACCTGACACAGTTACTAAAACTCTCATCTTTCCCCCAGATACTTTCTTAAATCATTCATGACTTTTTCACTATTCTTCTTAATTTTATAAATTGAGAACCCTTGTTCTGTAGGTAAAATAAAATGTATTTGTTCTGAAGAATTTTTCTTATCTGTTTTTATTATTTCTGATAATTCGATTATTCTATCATCATCCAAATTTATAACAGTTGGAAGCGAGTACTTCTTTAACAATTCTAATAATTTATTATATTTTATTTTTGATAGTTTCCCACCTTCTAGTGATATTTTTGCTTCAAAAACCATCCCTATTGCAATAGCTTCACCGTGTAAATAGTCTAAGTGCCCATATAAAGTCTCAATAGCATGTCCTAGAGTGTGTCCAAAATTTAAAGATAATCTTTTATGATTTTCAAATTCATCATTCTCTATCACATCTTTTTTAATTTCAATTGATTTAGAAATAATATATTCCATCTTCTCAGATATATTATCTGCTTTAGTCAGTACATTCAATAGAGATGCATCATATATGTAAGCCATTTTAATAATTTCACTCATTCCACAGCAAAATTCTCTTTGAGGTAATGTATCTAAAAATTTTAGGTTAACTATAGTAAATTCCGGTGGGTAAATAGCACCAATCATATTGGTTAACCCATTAAAATGAACACCAACTTTCCCTCCTATACTACTATCTACTTGACTTAGTAATGTAGTAGGAACTTGAATAAATTTCATTCCTCTATTAAACGTTGCCGCAGTAAATCCACCTAAATCTCCAACTACACCTCCACCTATTGCTAAGAGTATATCACCTTTATTAAAGTTATTCTCAATTAGTATGTCATAAAGTTTTTGAACCTCCGTTAACGATTTAGAGTTTCCCCCTGGTTCTATAATATGTGTAAAACAGTTAAATTTCTTCTCAAGATTAAGAAATAGTTGTCTCTGATGGAAGTAAACATTTCTATCCGTTAAAACTAATAATCTTATTTTTGATATATCACATATTTTAGAATTCAATGTTCCTATTACATCCTTAGAAAAAATTACAGAATAGTTCCGTAACCTCGAATGAACTTCAATATCTTTATTCAAAGTAGTATCCCCCATTCACTTTTATAATTTCACCGTTGATAAAGGAAGCTTTATCTGATGCTAGAAATTGAACTAACTCACTTACTTCCTTAGCACTCCCCATCCTTTTCATACTATTAATATGCGAGTATAACTGCAGTTCAGCATCTTTTTCACTTACATTATTCTCTTTTGAGAAATTAGATATTGCATTATCTGTCATATTTGTTTTTATAGAGCCAGGTGCAACAATATTTATTCTAGTTTTATGTTTAATAAATTCTTTGCTTAAAATCTCTAAATAATATGTCATTGCATTCTTAGTCATTGAATATAGTGGAAATTTACTCCTAGGATATATACCTGCATTTGAAGAAATAAAAATTATACTTGTTCCAAAAATATTATATTGTTGGACTAATTTTAAATGTTGTGTAGCAAGATAAATTTGTGAGATTATATTTACTTTTATTAAATCATCTAAATACTCTGGATCTACATCAAATATATTTGTCTCAGGAATCCCAATCCCTGCATTCAGAATCAATATATCAATTCCATGATATTCCTTAAAAATATCAGAATACCACTTCACAACATTTGATGTATCCCTTAAATCTAAAATTGATTTATTACAATTGAGTTTTTCTAATGAAGAATTTGAACTTCCATGGTAAATAACAGTATTCCCATTTTTTTCAAAGTCATGAGCAATCTGTTTTCCAATTCCCCTACTGCTTCCCGTTACTAATACTTTCTTAGTTATATTTTTTTGAATATTCATAAAAGCACTCATCTAATCTATTGATAATTTCTAAAATAAAATTCTCTTCAGAGACAAGAGGAGGCATTAATACAATGGTATTATTATATGCTGATCGGCTAAGCATATTCTTTTTCTCAAGTAATTTGTAGAAAAATTCTAACTCTTGCCCATCTTGTTCTACCAATTGAATACCTAACATTAGCCCCCTACCTTTAATTGAATGAATTAGACTACTATACTTCTTTTGCAACTCATTCAATTTCTCCAAAAATAGTGCCGACTGCTTATTAACATTTTCTAAAATATTTTCAGATTCAAAAATATCTAAAACTTTGTTTGCTGCTGCAACTCCCACTACTGAACCAGCATTCGTATAACCATGTAGTAATTTTTTATTTTCAAAGATTGAAACGATTCTATCAGAAAATAAAGTTGCTCCTAGTGGTGCATACCCTGCTGTGATATTTTTAGCAAGAACAAGGATATCAGGGACAATTTCTAGTCCTTGATATGCAAACATCGAACCAGTTCTACCGAACCCTGTTACTACTTCATCAAAAATCAATAAAATATCATTATTTTTAGTATATTCTCTTAGCAAAGTTAAAAATTCTTTTGGAAATTCAATTATTCCTCCAGAGCCAATGATTGGTTCAATAATAATAGCAGAAATCTCTTCAGAATTGAGTTTGTCTAACTCCCTAAAGACATTATCCCCATCATTATCATCCGGTAAAGGAAGTGTAAAATAATTTTCAATATCCAGTACACAACCTTCCCTATTGGGTTCTTCTCCCATAACATTCATTGCACCTAACGATACCCCATGATAACTCATAGCAAAATGTCCTATTTTAACCTTTTTATATTTTTGTTGCTCATAATAAAATAGTCTCGCTACTTTCAAAGCTGTCTCAACTGAATCTGAACCACCTGTACCATAAAATACTTTGGAAAATTCAGGAGCTAATTTTAATAATTTTTCACTATACTCAATTAACAATGGATATGCTCTTCCAAAAAGTGATGTTAATGGTAACTTATTCATTTGATAGTTCATCTCATCTATAATATCTTGCCGAGAGTAACCTAAACCTGCATTCCAGATTCCTGAAATAATATCAAGATATTTCTTTTTGCTTGTATCATAGACATATGTTCCTTTACCGGAAGCTACGATAAATGGTAATTTATCAAATGTCGTAAAGTTAGTAAAGTTCAACCATAATTTTTCTGTTGTTAATTTTTCCATAATTTTTCTCCCAATTCTTTTAGTTCTTGAAAATCAATTTGTTGCTCTGCATCAGATAATGCAATGTCGGGATTAGGATGCACTTCCATCATTATTCCGTTAGCCTTAATTCCTTTCGCAGCATAACTAGCCGGTAGTAACAGTTTTCTTCTACCTGTTGAGTGTGATACATCAACAATTACAGGTAAACCTGTCTCAGCTTGCAAAATTGGCACCGCCATAATATCTAGTATATTTCTAGTTCTATTATCATAATTTCTGATACCTCTCTCACATAAGATTATATTTGTCTTCCCGTTTTTTTGTAAATATGACAAAGCTCCTAAATACTCATCAATAGTAGACATTAATCCTCGTTTAAACAATACTGGTTTTGTAATTGTGGCTAACTCTTTAAGTAACTCGAAATTTTGCATATTACGGGAACCTACTTGGATTATATCTACATAGTCGTACGCCTCTTCTAGCTGCTTTATTGACATAATTTCACTAACTGATTTAAGAGAAAACTCTTGACAAACTTCATGTAAATATTTAATACCTGTCACTCCCATACCTTGAAATGAATTATAGGTTGTTCTTGGTTTATAAGCTCCACCTCTAAGGTATTTATAGCCTAGTTTTCTAACATGTATGGCAGATTCTCTAATTTGATCATACGACTCTATTGAACAGGGACCCACAATAAAGTTTGAAGGATTACAATCTGTATCTATAAAATCATTCATTATTTCATTCATTTTATTCTATTTCCTTTCTATATGGTTTACTAATTATAAATAAATCATTTTCATAAAATAAATACACTTTTATAAGATTGTGATCTGATATTAGCTCAGATTGAAATAAAAACTGTATCTCATCATTTCCAACACATTCTTTTGTAATTAGTTGTGGTAGAACATCTTTAGTGATTAAACTAACGCCACATCGCACTGTTCCATTAAATTCTTGTAATTTTATATTAATCTTTAATAGCTTACTATCTTCCATACTATTTTCAATAGCAACATTAATTAACTTATCAACATTCCCTAAATCTTGAATTTGCCCACAGTTATTACAAGAAAATATGATTCTTTTATATGAACTATTCATAGTTTTTTTCAACACTTTTCTAGTAATTTCAAAATTACAGTATGGACATTTATTCTCAATAATCGAAATATCTGACACGGTAAAATGCATGCTATATTTTTCTGATAATGGTGAATATGTCGTTTGTTTACTGGTAATTACCTCATTCAAAAAAGATTCTATTAATTCACTTCTCTTTAGTTCTAAAATGGATAATTTCTTTTGATATTTTTCAGCTTTATCTGTAAAACATAAAAATTCCTCACTCATTTGAGAGATCCCTAGAGAAAGACTCTCCACCTCTCCCATTAAATTTTTTAAACTTTTATTAAGACCACCATTCAAAGATAAAGTATCTGATAATATACCAAAATCAACAACGCTATCTTTAGGAATCGTTACTACATCAATCCTTTTAGGTAGAAATGAATTCTCTCCCATTAAATATATGTACCCATCTTCAACTATCCAGGATATTCTCTCTTTGCAGGACAGAACAAATGGTCTATAATTTAAAGGCAGTTTACATTTACCAAAGTAAAATTGATTTTCATTTTCTGTATGACACAATATATGATTATCTTCAAAACTATACTCACAATATGGAGAAATCGTTAACGCATTCTCGCTAGAGCCAATCAAACTATACCTAGGAGCATCTACTGTTCTTTTTTCTAAATTTTCATTGATTATTCTAACTATTTCATCATATTGAAAACCAAAATAGTTCAATAAAATAAACCACGAACACTCTGCGAATCCATTTTCTTTTAGTCCTCTATATGTAATAATAGTATCAACATTTGATTTGATTAAATCATCTACATATGATTTTCCTGATAGCACAGTTCCAAAACAAGAAGCTAAGAAAATCACTTTATTTTTTTTAGAGTCTAAAAAATCAACTAATATCGTATCATTACTATTAATTGCTACCGCTTCTGATACTAATTTTTCTTGACCTAAATATAATAAATTACCATTACCATGAACGATTGCGGATAAATAGTTAATTTCTTTTAAATTACATAATTTTTCATATACATTCCCTTTACGATTTACAATATGAAAATTTTCTCTAGAGATTTCTTTAATTGAAGAATCAAGCATATTTAATAGTATATTCGCATTACCCTCAATTTTATACGGATACAAAAATTTCGCAATTAAAACAGATAGTGCCTCTAAATCATGAGAAACTAAGTATGTAATATTATATATTGATAATCTCATAATCAGACTATCTAATTCTTTTGACATTCCATACTCACTGATAAATATGTACTGTTTATTCTTATTTAACAAGGCTTCTGTTTTAATTTTTAAAAATTTTGCACCTATACATTGTGATAATGCATATGCAATATCATAATCTCTAGTATCTGCATATAAAATTTCTAAATCTAAATTAGATAAATCTCGCCTGATTCTATCATCTAACTTAAAATAATCTATATTTCCAGTTTTAGAGTATAAAATTAGATTCTTACATTCAGCTAATTTTAATAAATAATCTAATTTTTTATTTGTAACAATGACCTCTTGCATAGTAAAAATCCTTTAATAATTAAACAATTGCATATATGATTAGTAAGTATTTAGTTATAACTAAATACTTACCTGTACAGGTAAGACTCTCCTTACAAATATAATGATGATTTAAACAACTTTTTAAACTATATTTTACTCCCTTCAATACATCTGCCAGGATATAGAATTCAAACATCAACAATTTTAATCCTCTTTTTTAATATATTAAATTTTGTTTTCTAATATCTACATTTTTATCTAGAAACACCGTTTGCAGGACCAGGATCAATTTCTGTTGCCTTTATATGAGATTGGGGTTTCGATACAATCCCTAACAGAATTAAAACTATAACTACTACAGTAACAATTTTTTTAAACAAATTTTTCATATGTCTTTCCTCTTTTTTGCCTTTAGTTTATCACTTCGATATTATTATGTCAACTATTTTATAAGGTTTTTTTATTTTTTTTTATTAGATACATATTTGTATTTTTTGGGGTTCAAAAAAGAGTCTGGGACAAAAAGATTTTGATTTTGGGAATTCTTTAGTATAAAATTTTAAAATCGATAGATTAGACAAAAAAGCGAACAAAACAGAATTCTGAGTATCAGATAACTCGTTTTGTTCGCTTTTTATATTTAAGGTTAGACTTTTGTCTCAGACTTCTTTATTATTCTGTTATATCTGCAATGTAATGCTCGATTTTAAGAGCCATTGACATATTTCCCTCAAGCTTATATAGGAAATAAGCCGTTTCAAAGTACTCTTTTACTGCAACTTTAGAAGAAAAATTCTTACTGACATTTCCCATCAATAAATACAAATCAGCCAAAAGATACGTTGTTCTATACGTCTTACATTGCTTTATCGTATCTGTGATTTTAGTAATAGCTTCTTCAGTATTATTCTGCAGCCATAGATAGCGACAAACATTATAATTAAATTTAATAGAAAGGTTTAATTCTTCGATTGTGTTTAACTTGAGTTGATTTACTTGATACTCTAACTTTTCTCTAATTTCATTAAAACTCTCTAAATCTTCAATATCATAATAAAAATTGAATAGAGTATTTGTAACTTGAAGGTAGGTCAAGTCAGTTACACTTAACTGAGACAGTACCTTCTCCAATCTTGCCACAGCCTCCTCTTTTTGCCCGTAGAAATAAAAATCTATAAGAGATTTTATCCACTCCATATAAAACTTATCTACTAGAGACAAGCGATGTACCTTTACACTCTCTAATTCATATATATATTTCAAAGATTCATAATTTCGATTTGTGATAAATGTCTGGGCTAACTTCTTAAACTCTGATAGCTCATCAATCTCCTCTCCAATCTGCTCATTAAAAAAATAATCTATACTAACTTTTAACTTCTTAGACAGAGCATATAAAAAGTCTGCTCCTGGAGTAAATTCTCCATTCTCTAATCGACTAATCTGTCCCTGTTTACATATCCCCTCAGCCAATTCTCGCTGAGACATTTTTAATTCTTTTCGTCTATTTTTTAATCTTGTTGCTAATAGTGTGCCCACGTTTGCATTTTCCTTTTCTATTCGATTTCAATTTCAATTGTAACATGATTAAATTTTAAATACAAATTTATAAACCAAAAGATACAAATTATA
>ERZ1674056.90-NODE-90-length-11042-cov-4.701647_pt1 | contig 11042 bp, 8 predicted proteins | sample MGYA00581120_ERZ1674056 | MGnify/ENA primary metagenome ERZ1674056 (study PRJEB41354, sample SAMEA4873307) | human saliva metagenome | biome: human-associated habitat [ENVO:00009003]; feature: mouth environment [ENVO:08000002]; material: saliva material...
ACGCAACTCTAAAGGTGAATACTCGCTCATCGAACAATATGGGAACTATGCTTGGGGACCTGATATCTCATGGGCTGAAGGTAAACAGTTTGAACAGTACGATGGGACAATGGGAACAGCGAAAATGTTCCCAAACAACTATAAAGATGCTTACGACACAGGCTTTAATACAAATACAAATGTATCATTGCAAGGTGGTAATGATCGTACACAATTCTATGCTTCAGCATCTTATAAATATAATAAGGGTACTACACCACGCAACACCTTTAACCGTCTGTCGTTCTTAGGAAAAGCTTCACAAAAGATTGGAAATATCGTGACGGTAGATTTCAGCGTAAACTTTACGCAATCACAACCTCGTAATGCACCTTTAAACATCGGAGAATACTTTGCAAATAGTACGTTCCCACGTGAATACGACGTTAATCGTTATCGTAATCTTTACAAAGGGGAACATGGTGGACTTGCCAGCGAAAGATATGGCGATCTCTATCGTGCTGTACCTGGTAAGGAGCTGTGGTGGAGTATCTTTGAAAACGATTACAAACAAACAGAAACCATGTTCAGGCCTGTGCTTAACATTAATATTCAAGCACTGCCTTGGCTACAGCTTTCAACTGGTGGTTCGCTCAACTATTATGCCATCGATGGCGAGCTAAAAGCCCCTGGTAGTGGTTATGCCAACGAAGGTGGGTCTTATGCACTCTCACACACGCACACTACACAAGAGAACTTGTACCTTGCGGCCAACCTAAACTATCAAATTAATAAGGACTGGGAAGTGCACGGGTTCTTACGTGAGGAATATTTTAACCAATATGCACAGTATAATAGCGAGAGTACGAACGGTGGACTTATTGTGCCCAACCAATTCTTTATCAAGAATTCAAAACAACAAGCCAGCTTTAATGCGTATAAATTCAACACCAAGCGTATCGTCTCTACCATCTTTATGATTGGAACAAGCTGGAAGAATCAACTATTCTTGGACATAACGGGACGTAACGACTGGTCCTCAGCCTTGGTTTACAGCTACGGAACAGGTAATTTCTCTTATTTCTATCCTTCTGTTTCGGGCTCATGGATCATCACAGAAACCTTCAAAGACAAACTTCCAAAATGGGTTAGCTTTGCAAAGGTACGCGGTTCTTGGGCGCAGGTGGGAAACGACACCTCTCCTTATTATATAAATTCGGGCTATTCTGTGGCAACATATCAACGTGGCGACAAGAAAATCTATGGAATGACTATCCCTGAGAATATGAAGAGTACCAACTTAAAACCTGAACGTAAGAACGCTTGGGAAGTGGGACTTGACTGGCGTTTCTTTGACAGTAGGATTGGGGTAGACCTCACCTATTATAAGGAGAACACTCGAAACCAAATTATGACTATCAATGTACCTTGGGAATCGGGCGTAAAAGAAAAGCTAATCAACGCTGGTAATATACAGAACTCAGGTATAGAAATAGCACTCAACACAACTCCTATAAAGAAGAAACAATGGCAATGGGACCTAAATTTCACCTACACTCGCAACCGCAATAAGATTGTAGAACTAAGTCCTGATGTAACCTCTTACATTAATCTGGATGGTGCAGCAAACTATGGTAACTACCGCATAGCATCTGTTGCCAAAGTAGGCTCCGACTATGGTATGCTAATGTCTGACTCTTGGATAAAGACCGACGAAAAGACTGGCAAACCAGTGGTGGGCTACACTAACAAATTCCGAACAGTGTATTATAAGCGCGGAGGTACTGTGAAAGAAGTTGGATCGATGTTGCCTAACTTCCTTGGATCACTAAACTCTACCCTAAGATGGAAAGACCTTAGTCTCTATGTGCTATTTGACGCACGCTTTGGAGGATACGTTGCTTCGTATAACTCACGCTACGCAACTGCATACGGTTTCTCTGGAGAGACCGAGAAATACCGTAAGGGGATGACCTGGACCAGCAAATACGCTAATGCGCAAGATAAGGTGTTTACTGATGGCTTTATCCCTGATGTCGTTTTCGATGCTGGTACTATTGTTACCACACCAGGAGGAACTAACCAAGACGTTAGTGGAATGACCTATCAGGAGGCTTATGAAAAAGGTTATGTAGAACCTGCACACCTACAAAGTGCTGCATACTTTAAGAATAGCTGGGGAACAGGTGTTATTAACGATGATTGGTTTAAGAAAATCAACTACATCGCTCTGCGAGAAATAACTCTCTCGTACAACGTTCCAACCAAAATTAGCAGCTATATCGGTGCAAAGAACTTATCCCTTAGTTTCACCGGACGTAACTTGGCATACCTACTGAACACTGCGCCAAATCACGAGAATCCTGAATCGGTACGTGGAACAGGAGCTGCGCAGTTCCGTATGCGATCATTTATGCCTTACACAGCAAGCTATCTCTTCACATTAAACGCTACATTCTAAATGCCTTTCATTATGAAACAGAATATTATAAAATTCAAGTCGCTCGCCTTTGGTATATGTGCCACATGCATGGTACTGGTAACAGGATGCAGCGAAAGCGAATACGCAAAAATAAATACTGACCCATCGACTATCGCCGAAGGAAATCCTGTGTTCTTGTTTACTCAGGAACAGGTGCAGTACCAACCCTTCGATTACCTGCTGTGGTATTACGATGGGGCTTACACGTCAAAAATAGTTCAGGCATATTCACCATCAAGTAGTTTTAATGACTTGTATAACAAGTTGGCTGAACTGGGCGGTGTGGGTTCTCAGCTTATTTATGTTAAACGATACGAGAACGATATTAAAGCTACTATCGATAAGATGCCAGCTAACAAAGCTGCTCAATACTCACACCTTTCGGCTATGGCAAACGCTCTAACAGTTTACATGGGACTATTCGATACCGACCTCTTTGGTTCAAGACCTTACTCTGAAGCTGCACAAGCCAAGTATGGGGGCACATTAACTCCTAACTACGAATCGCAAGAGAATCTATTCGACCAATGGTTGACTGAATTGAACACCGATCTGGATAAGCTGAAGTCAACGACAACGCAGATAAGTGTTGGAGACAATGACTTAGCCTACGGGGGAGATACTAAGAAATGGGTGAAATTTGTAAACGGCATAAAACTTAAAATTGCAGTAAGACTTCTTCACCAAAACAAAGCTAAAGCCTTAAAAATAGCAGAAGAAGTGGGTGCTGATGATGCAAACGTAATGCAATCTATTGCAGACGACTATGTATATAATAAAGGTACAGGTGGAGATGGTGGCAACAACACCTATGGAAGTGATAATAGTGTGAACTTAGGTGTTAGCAGCAAAAACGTTATCGACTTCATGAAACGTAACAAAGATCCACGTATGCTGGTGATGTTTACCAAAAACGATTTCAACTCTGAGGTAGTACAAGCATTCTTTGATGCACAAGCAAGAGGGGATAACAACTGTGCTATTCCTAAATATATTTTAGACCAGGTGAACTATACCACAGATGCTTCTGGCAAGAAACATTTCGACAGTTGGAAAGGTGATGGGGAGCCATGGGTACGCTATCAGGGATTACCTATCGGTATGGCTATATCTGAAAAGACAGAATACACTGGCGTCAACAATTATTTTGTAACAACCAGATGGAAAGTAACTGATGGAGAAAAAACAAAAACCTACTCACCGCTATCGTACTTTAACGAGGAATTAGTGCGTGGCCGCGTTGACTTCACTTTCCCAACAGCTCCAAAAGGTAAGGTGGTACAAGACACTGAAGATAACCCACTTTACGAGATGACCCTTTCCACAGCTGAAATGAACCTCTATCTGGCTGAGTTTAAGTTACTGGGTGCTAACTTGCCTCATACTGCAGCCGAATATTTCAAACTTGGCGTTGAGGCTTCAGCTAAGGCTTATAACCGTTTAGCGATACTGAACAAAATACCTTATTATGATAAGGCACATTGTAACGACAAGTTAGACGAGCCTGTTACCTACGACGATGCAGCCATTGCTACGATGATGGCTAATTCTGACTACCAACTAACAGGTAATGTTCCAAGCGATTTAGAGAAGGTTTACATCCAATTGTATCTACATTTCTTCTATCAACCACTTGAGCAGTTTGTAACAGTGCGCCGCTCTGGCGTTCCTAAAGTTGGTAGCTCGCTCATTCCTTGGATTACAATGAAGCCCAACACTGAGTTGCCTCGCCGATTCTATATCGCTCAACCCGATCCAGCCGATAAAATGCGTACTATTATTGAAACTGCGATGACGCAGCAAGGATTCACCTTTACAGATGGACAAAGACCTGAACTGCTTAACTCTGAAAGGGTGTGGTACGACAAGGGGGCTCCAAACTTTGGTGAAGGTCCTAACTACTAATAGGGAGACTTGCAGAATAAAGAGGCATCAATAAACGCTATGAAGAAGCAAGTGGGTAAAAACACCCAATAAACTTGTGCTCACATGCCTCAAGATTGTTTTCGTTAGATTATTGAAAGAGGGTGTGTCAATTATGAACACACCCTCCTTCGTGAAATAAATGGTTTACAAGAGACTTTAGGTCTCTTTTTGTCACTTATGCCCATATAAGCTATAAATTGATTTGTCTCATATTTTCGGGGTTTGGATGATGTGCCTTTAAGTTCGATAACATCGTATGTATGTAGTTGGAAGTTATAGAGGATAAGGTCATTATAGAAATCAGCATCACCAACTTCAAATTACCTCTGTTATGCAACGAAGGCAAAGTCACTGTCTTTTTCCAAAAGATATTTAGTGATATGAGAAACTAATTACCGCTCTATGGGGAGAAGAACATCGGTGTTTCGTCAAATCAAGAAGAAAAACGACTCTTCCTTTCTTCATATATTACTAATCACAATACTAATATCATTCTCCCGAAAAAAAACAAATTAATTCCTTTGTGCCTCTCACGAAGATACATTTATTTTGCAAACAAAAACCTAATAAATTATGAACAAAACAACATTTATCTTAACGATTAGTATTACATTACTCTGTAGCACTACCTTACTCACAACTACCAGTTGCACGCCTAAAACTCCCGAAGAAATGCGACAAGATAGTATTGAAGCATTCTATGCTACGCCTGAAGGTGAGGCTGCAGCTGCTGTTGAGAAATTCTACGAAGCATTAAAAACAGAAGGACTTTCTGAAGCTGCGTCAAAGTTCTGTACTGGAAAGATAGCAAAACAATTAAATTCAATGGCAACACTTCTTAATATGGCGAAAGGCGGAAGTGGTTATGATAAGTCGGACATGGGCTTCGAGTCCGTAAAAACTGCTACACTAACCAACTATCAAGATGTAGCAATGGTCGTAATTAAGAATAAAAAGGGAATCTTCACCGCAATGCTAATCCTACAAGAAGATGGGTGGCGGATTTTCTCGATAGAGCCTAACGATATGACTGGTTTTAAGAATATGATATTTCAAGACAAATTGTCTGACAGCTATGACGTTTACCCTACAGACGGAGAAGACCCTGATGGTGGCGCTTCTGCTGCACGACAGTTAGAAGAGGATATGAACCAAGATTTCGATGATTCATACAATAATACTGATCCATACTCAGAATAAAAACTTCAAAATATACAGAGACATGACAAAAGAAAACATCATCAAAGCAATTAAAGATTATGAGTGCCATGCACTTCCCGTAAGTAAGAATGTTTTTACTGGTGACAACATTACTGCAGAACTCATCGAGAAACATTGCAACCGCTATGGCATTAACTGCCAAGGAGAACAACCGCTACTCATTGTCAATGACTCTATCGTAGGTTCATTTGGCGGATATGGTTGGACGGGACTGATGATTACCGACAAGACACTCTATTATAAGTGTACAAAGGATTCCTTCCTCAGTGGTTTAATTGCATTCAGTTCAAAAGGCATACTTCCTTTAGATCAAGTGCAGACCATTGCTATCGGAAATCACGATGCCTGCTTCGGCACAGCCTACGTAGGTCATCAACTTGTTATCAACAATGGAGTAATGGGCTTACTGCGTATGGGTGGGGGTGTTGAGTTTGACGACAAGGCTATCAGCCAACTGAATCATATCTTTAAAGCTGCCAGATAAGCCTGTTCAACTCTGTCTTTCGCTATTAAAAAGTTGAAGAATAAACATCCTTAGTAAATATGTTATATTTGGTTTTGGCAGTTATACCCTCTCTTAGCAATAAGTTGCTGACAGTCTAACATCGTATAATAATGTGTTAGCACTTCAATTGCATTCGTATTAACATTCCGCACCAGTAGTGTTAGGCTTCCGCACCATTGGTGCTGAGCCTTAGCACTACCCATGCGGGACATAAACACGCAAATTGGAGAGAAGAAGAAAGATTCTTCACAATCATTACATTCTACGGAGTAATAGATTAGCAACCAACCTATATGAGAAAGGAAATGTGATAGCTTCCATTAGCTAAAACAGTTAACAAGGCTTCTACTGAACATATTTTACCAAGCAAATATATCGTAATTATATTCTTTAGAGTAGTATCAACATATACTTTTCATTGTGTTTTATTGACTTTATTTCATTATTATTTTGCTATTTCCAATAAATTCCCTACATTTGTGCCATGTTTGGTGGGTACTTTACAAACCCCTCGCCATTCATTGCACAAAACTTGCAAACGAGGTTATTCGACCCGGTTAAATCTGGAAAATTCAACTAAGGAGTCGTCACTAATCGAGTTTAGGCAGGTTCTGTGCCCCTATCCTATATGGGGGCATGGACTGTCTTTACTTTATTTTGACTCCAAGGTGTTTTCCAGAACCGAACCGGATAAATAAAGATAAAGCGGGCCGTGTCCCCTTTCTTCTTTTTTATCCTCGCTGCATTATTACTAACATTTTAATACCTTTAAATTATGGAAATTAACTATCGAGTTGAAAAAAAAGAAGACAAAAGACTTTTCTACGGTTGTTTTGCTGTATGTTGCAAAAAAGTAAATGCCTATTCACGAGGTATTTTGTAACTATTAGTCAATTTAAACATGGAGAAAAGAAAAAGCATAAGCCCACTAAAGGTTTATAGTTTTCCAGAACAATTACACATAGAGCCTATTTTAGGGCTCTATGTGATAGTTTCACCTCTTACTGCTAATTGGATTGTACTTGAGAATGAAGAACAAATAGACTTTTTCAAACTCTTACAAACTAACAATCTTGAGACAGCCTTAAAGTATTTTAAAGGCAGACAAAAGAATGCACATGCCGTAGTAATTCAGATAGAAGCTAAACAGTTTGAGAAGAAAGATGTAAGACCCGCAAACTATGGTGGAGTTATGCAATTTCATTTAACGAACGCATGCAACATGAAGTGCCCTCACTGTTATATGTATGCTGGAAAGAAGAAAGAAAAGGAGTTAACTACAGAAGAAATCTATAAAGTAATAAATCTATTTAAAGAGATTGGAGGTGAGCAAATAACATTCACAGGGGGAGAGGTTTGTATGAGAACAGATCTTCTTGATATCATCAAACACACGCATAGTTCAGGACTAAATGTAGAAGTTCTGACCAACGGAACTTTATGGAAAGAAGAAGACATTAAAGCTGTTAGTCCATATCTATCACGTGTTCAGATAAGTATTGATGGGATTAACGAAGAAGAAAACTCTAAAATCAGGGGTAAAGACAACTTCGAGAAGGCACTCAATACTGTTGATACATTTCTATCTTACGGTGTGCCAACAGATATTGGTATCACCCCTTGGTTTGACAAAACTCTAAAAAATAAGATACAAGGGTATGCAACCTTTGGAAAGGAACTTATAGAAAAATATAAAGATAAGCCATTCGGAATCCGTTTCACAACAAGTTTATTAGATGGTCGAGAGATAAAATTTTCTTCACAAGAAAAACAAGAATATGAGACTATTACAGAATCCATATACAAATCTTGTATGGGTGAGGACGTTTTAGACTTAGCTTTCATTGATTTCCATACACACTTTTTGTTAGAAAACAATTGTGAATTTGGCAACCTAACAATAGAGTCAAATGGAAACGTATATTTCTGTCCTTCATTATCTATGCTCCCAACTTCTTTGAACATAAGAAGAAATTCTTTTGAAGAGATACTCTCTTTCTCAAAAGAAGCAAGTAGAATTTCATGTGTAGATAACTTGATACCTTGTAGAAATTGCGATTTGCGATACATCTGCGGTGGAGGATGTAGAATACAATATTTTAAGGACTTTCAACAAGAGGAAGCTTTCAAGATAGTCAACCATCCACGCAGAAAATGTACAGCAGAATATAAGCAGAGTATATACAAGCAAATGATAAGAACAAACGAGGCTCTATTTCAATAATAGAGTTATTATTAATAATAAAAAGTTAAACAACTATGGGAAAAATTTGTGGTTTAAGGTATTCATCTGTTAGATATAATGAAGATGAAGAAGAAGAGTATTATTTTGATGAGCTTGAAGATTGGCTTACAGAAGATGAAGTAGAAGCACTTACAGCTGACTGTCCATATGAAATATATCCGGAGGATGATGACGATTATGACGATGATGATGATGACGATGACGATGACGATGATGATGATGATGATGAAGAAGACGATGAAGAAGACGATGAGATGAGAGAACTTAGAATAGCGTGGATGAAAAATTATATACAAGTAATTGAAGAACAAAACGATGGAAGTTTACACATTTAATTAAGATATAAATAACACATCTATTTAATCCAAATCAGTTATTAAACCAAACTGCTCATTTTTCTTACTTCTCATATCATTAGTTTCTCATTGAACGAAGACAAGTTAAACCCAAATAAATAAAAAGTGGGGTTAAACGTAATTGATTATTAAGTTATTAAATGAGAATCATTTACAGACGTCAATTTCTAATGCCCGTTATTAGAAATCATTTGAAAATGCAGTTTAAGTAGCCTAATAACCGATTTGGATTAAATATTAATAAAATATTCCCAGAATAAGAGGGCTTAATTGCTCTTTGAATTCAAACCAATGCAAAATAAAAAGTACACGTATTAGATTATATTTCAGTAATTAAAAAGAGCTATAAGTCCACTACAACAGAACAACGGCATTAATAAAACCTAACCTAAATCTTTAATTTTTACAGGGACCACTTTAGAAATGAAAATAAAGAAAAATTTAAAAGAAAGAATCAACAACACAGAGTCCTCACTTTTGGCATATTACGAGAACCCACAATTAAAAGCACGTGACGAAAAGATGGAAACTCTCATCTTTAATCGTCGAATATTCCTTAACCAACTATTCAAGCCAACAGATGAAAACTATCAGCTGTTAAAGGAATTCAACGAAACACTTAAAGAAGTAGTAATTAAAAACTATCAACAAAGCAGAGAGTTGTTTTACAATACAAAGAAAATGTTGGCAGATAGTGGAAGTAGTTTACTGTTTGAGGGTGTAGAATGTAAAATCTTCTTAGGAAAAGACAGACAATACTCGAAAAGTAATCCTTTTCAAGGAGAAGAATCAGAAATGATATGGGAGATTCTCAATGATGAAAGTTATAACGACATCTATTGCAAATATGGTTGCTGTATGAGCTTCGACGGATATCATGGAGAGGAAGACGACAAGACAGATATGGAACTCATGGGAATGCAAGATGTAGATGATTGTTGGAATGAAGGGTTAGACAGAGAATGGAGTTACGACTTACACCTTCATCAGCATTTCCACAATCTATACGACCATACAAGCTTCAGCATCTTCGACTTCATTTATGTTAGGGACTTCTACACAGAGTTTGAACTAAAATTTAATCAGAATACTTAAACAAGAAGAAATGGAAAGAAAAGAGTTATGCATAATATCCGACTCTGATATCCCATCGGGTTCTGGTGGAATCAACGGTGAAGGATATACATATGGACAATTACGCCATCAACCGATTATCACAGAGATACTGCGACGTATCACCCACCCTATTGCACGTCAAATGGCAGAGGACTGTAATGAACGCAACCGTAAAGATGGATTTACAATGAATAAGGTAGATGGAGAATACTGCTTTGAAGGACTACGAGTAGGACCAAAAGTGAAAATCCCTTCTAAAGAAGAATTAATGGCTCTATTAGGAGATCAACCCATCAACGCAGCCTCTATCCGTAACATCACATATACGCTTATACGCGAAGAATTAGCACGATTATATGGAACATCTGTACAAGAAGCTGCAGACATCATTGGCAACCAACTTGATTGTGCGCCACACGAAGACATCTCTGGCTATATCTTTATGGTACCTAACTGGGCACATAAATGGTTCCGCCACAATGGGTATGTGTCAAGGATGTTAAAATAAAAACACATCAACAACCATAAAATAAAAACTCCCGATACATTAAGTACCGGGAGTTCTTTATTATAGAGATAAAATCTATTCGGATTATTCAGCCTTTGCTTCTTCAGCAACGTTCTCAGCAGCCTCTGCAGGAGCATCAGCCTTCTTTGTAGAACGACGGCTACGACGAGTCTTCTTAGCTTCAGCCTTTGGAGACTTAGCCATATTCTCATTGTAGTCAACAAGCTCGATGAATGCTATCTGAGCAGCGTCACCCTGACGAGTACCGAGCTTAATAACACGTGTATAACCGCCTGGACGATCAGCTACCTTAACTGAAATCTCCTTGAAGAGCTCAGTAACAGCCTCTTTGTTCTGAAGATAACGGAATACAACACGACGTGAGTTAGTTGTATCATTCTTAGAACGTGTGATCAGCGGCTCAACATACTTCTTAAGAGCCTTTGCCTTAGCAAGAGTCGTAGTGATTCTTTTGTGCTGAATCAAAGCAACTGCCAAGTTTGAAAGCAACGCAGCGCGGTGGTCAGCAGTACGACCCAAATGGTTGAATTTCTTATTATGTCTCATTTTGTTTTTAACTTGTTGTGGATAAACCCGTCAACTTGTCGTTTAGACAACTCGTCAACTATTCTTTATCCAATTTATACTTTGTAATGTCGGTTCCAAACGACAGATTCAGACTCTCGAGCAAATCATCAAGCTCA
>ERZ1674056.99-NODE-99-length-9842-cov-4.227240_pt1 | contig 9842 bp, 9 predicted proteins | sample MGYA00581120_ERZ1674056 | MGnify/ENA primary metagenome ERZ1674056 (study PRJEB41354, sample SAMEA4873307) | human saliva metagenome | biome: human-associated habitat [ENVO:00009003]; feature: mouth environment [ENVO:08000002]; material: saliva material [ENVO:02000036]...
GTTGCAAAGATACAATGAAAAACTATTACCTGCAATACCTAAAAATGATGGTTTGAGCAAAATACCTACTTTTAGTGAGTACTTTCTTTTACTTTACAAACTTCTTTCCATTTCTTATATATATACCTTTAGGTAGATTCACATCAGAAGTTCCTACATAACGACCATCTAAGAGGTAAATACGGTTATCATATTGCTCTGATACCTTCTTTTGACCAATCGTATTAATACCCAAAGCCTTTCTACGTAAAACTTCTCTCAGTCCTGCAGCAACGTCAATCTGCCCATATCCATAAAGATTATTAGGATAACTGAGTGACGCGTCATAATGAGTACAAGTCTTAGCGAATATCTCCAGACAATCAGCTGGCGTCAACGTTGGATTAGCTTGTAACCAAAGTGCTATCGCACCCGTCACAACTGGTGCAGACATTGACGTTCCTGCATTAGCATTCCAAGCATAGGTACGACCATTATATTCAAAATGACGCACATCACTTTTTACAGAAGCATTTACATTCTTTGGATTATTGATAAAGAAGGTACTATAAGATGAGATGATATTCTGACCTGGTGCCATCACGTCTGGCTTTATACGCCCATCCAATGTTGGTCCCATAGCTGAGAAAGCAGAACGGATGCCCTTCTGTCCACTATCATACACCTTCTTTTCTCCTAAATAATTAACAAACTGTGTACGATAGCTTGTCGAACCAACACATATCACATCTGGCGAACTGGATGGTGAGAAGATTGTATATCTACAATCCCCTGCATCCAACACGGGGTCAAGTGAATGTGGAAACATATAGCTCGACATACGGTAAAGTTCTATATCGGCATCCCTACCCATAACTTGAAGTGAAACCTGCGGACTATCTCCAAGCTTCGACGGACTACTAAGTTGAAAATCATAAGCCGTCTCACTTGTATCATAACTATTCGGATAAGCCAACACACGCCACTTATATTTCTTTCCACCTACTAATAAGGAATCGGTAAGTAGTGAGTCTTGAGCATTACAAACATTAACCGTTGAAATATCAACGATTTGCGGGGAAGATACGTTATCATATACACTTACTCGAAAAGTAAACGCCTGCTTAGACTTTGCCGTACAACTAAAGCGTTTCTCATTACCCATGATAAAAGCTCCAGCTCGCTCTTTTCCTATATTCTTATGTATATACGAATTCCTTGCTCCATCATTACCAGCAGAAGAAACAATGATTCGTCCTGGTCCTATTAGTTTAGCAAGTAGCTCATAATATAATTGGTCATAGCCATGAAAATCCTGCGAACTACCCTCACTAAAATTGATGACACACGGTTGATGCATACGTTCCGCATAATCGAATATATACTTAAAACCAAGTGCATCTGTGGCATAGGTAAACTTATAATAATCTCTTGGATCTATCAAAGATGCATTATCTGCAGCATTGTCAACCAATACCAAGTCGGCATCACAAGCCATACCACGATAAGGAGAAACGGCTCCATTCCCTTCTGCCCCACTACCGGCAGCAATGCCAGCTGTATGTGTTCCGTGTGTCTGTGTCTCACCATCAATGGGATGTTTCAGTTTTAACAAGGCTTCACGACCTACATAATCACGACCTACATATAATGTTGAACCGATTGTATCGCGCGACAACTGGTCCCATAAAGCTTTGATACGATACTGTCTCATATCGGCTGAATAAAAATTAGGATGTGTCAAATCAAAACCAATATCTTGTACACCAACAACGACACCACGTCCAGTATAACTCTGCGATAGTCCTTCACCCGTATAAACTTTCTCAGCATTAACAACTAATCGAGTAGTATCCATTTGTATGCTGCATCGTCTTCCCGTCTCTATTCGCTTCACTTGTCTGCCACACGACAATGCACCGAGCTTACTAAGAGGAATGGCTGCTATACTAATATCCCCCACACGTGCCAACTCCTTACAGCCATACTGCCTTAGAACTTCTGCCGCATTACCATCAATACGTACAAAAGCTGTCAGCAATCTATCATCACTCTGACTACGGGTAAGCTGCTTCGTTGCCAACGCCGATGCCATTGCTTCGCGAACAAATGGCGACATCTTCTCATAGCGAGGACGCTGAGCAATAATGCCAAGAGAGGTAAATATGAAGAGTAGAAAAACTATTAAACGGTTCATTTCTTTATAGGCTAATTACAAATAATGTATTATATAAGTAATGTATTCTGCCACAAAGGAACAAAAAAAAACTGACATATGCAAGATGTATTAGACCTCAGTACCATATGTACGAAGCATCAACATGGCTCTTCTACAAACAACTTATTCCCATGTTATTGATTTTTGTAAACTATTTTCGTACAGTTCAAAACCAATACATGCTCTTTTAGCTTCTTAAAGATGCTTATTTGACTTACAAAAGACGCCCTTTAAGACCCTTACTAACGCCCTTTTGAAGTCCTATTAAGCACCTTTTACTTTACTACTTTATAACTAACTGATTTACTGCTGGTTGCAAACCTGCTTCATGTATATGTTTTTGCCGTTATTTATAGATATTTTCTTTGAACTTATGTAATGATTTTTCAAACTCTTATCTATAGATTTTCGAAGTTTAAAAAGGAATGATTTTCAATGTCTGAGGGTGATAATAGGATAGATAGCTGACTACCTTAGCTATGCTTTTGTTTAGTGAGTAACTTTGGTTGTTTCGTTAAAGCAATACGAAAAGCATCCACACATTTAACGGAAAAACAAAAAAAAGGCTATAAGTCAGAATCTGACTCATAGCCTTCCATTTACATATATGAAACCTTCTCTACATGAGAATATGTTGATTTCTTACTTGTTCAAACCACGGTTGTTCAGTGTCACGTTGAGAAGTTTTACATACTCACGATACTGACGGTCGTTCAAAACATAACGCATATAAGAAAGATCCTTCTTAATAGCACTCTGAACCTTAGCGTCACGCTCTGAGCTATCAGCAACAGAAGCATTCATCATCTCTGTAGCAAAAGTGCGATTAATATCCTCAACAACATCAACCTGATCATAATTAAGATTCAACGCACGACTAAGAGCGTATGTGCTTACATTGAACTTGTATGCGTTAGCATTTGTAGTTGTGTTGTTGTTATCGTTCTCACCTGCTGCAAAAGCCATTGTCATACTCATCACTGCTGCTACTGTCAATACAATCTTCTTCATATTCATTATCCTTTCTTAATTATTTAAAGTCTTATTAAAAGACTTATCATTATCTTTTATTCTGTAATTAATTTCCTTATTACGAGTGCAAAGTTACAAGATTATTCGGATACAATATAACTATTCGTTACTTATCATTAATTTTTGCTTATATTTTTGACACATATCAATACATTTGATTTATATCAGTTACAAAAAAAAATAGATACGACCCTACCCTTCCTAATAAACCATATATAATAGTAGTACGCAAAAGAAAAAACAGTAACTAAGCAGATTTTATTCCGTTTTAAATCATTACCTTTGCAAATACGTATAATAAATATCGATTAATAAAAATAACAATGGAGAATAATAAACATCGACTCGTTGTAGTCAGCTACGAACTATATAGTATCGAAAATGGTGAGGAGCAATTCCTCGAAAAGACAGAAGATATGCAGCCAATGCAGCTCTATACAGGTTGCGACATGGCGTTACCAGCCTTTGAGCAGGAGATTGTTAAGTTTGAAAAAGACGCAGACTTCAAGTTCTCTCTCACTAAGGAGCAGGCTTATGGGGAGCATGACGACAACAGTGTTTTAGCTCTCGACAAGGCTACCTTCTCACCTAACGGAGTTTTTGATACTGAGAACATCTATAAAGATGCAGTTGTTCCTTTGCAGAACGAAAATGGTCAGCGTTTCTTAGGAAAGGTTTTGGACATATCAGACGATAAAGTAACCATCGACCTCAACCACCCTCTTGCAGGAAAGGACCTTGTTTTCTATGGTCATGTCTTCGAGAATCGTGAGGCAAGTGAAGAAGAAGTAAAAGACTTCTTTGAGCAAATGAATCAGCATCACTGTGGTGGTGGATGTGGCGGAGGCTGCGGTAGCGACAACGGAGGTGGCTGTGGTTGCGGAGGCCATGAAGATGGAGAAGGAGGCTGCTGCGGCTGTCATTAAGATAAATTCTCCCTCTCCCGTCCAGCTATTTACAATGGAACATATAAAGAGAAGGAGATGATAGGAAAGTCTACAACATACTTTTCTTTCCTATCAATCACGCATCACGATTATCATTCATAGGAACTTTGGTATGAATACATTCGGAAAGCTCTTCACACTTACCACCTTCGGCGAAAGCCATGGAGCTGCCGTGGGTGGTATAGTTGATGGTATGCCAGCTGGTGTAACCATTGACACAGACTTCATTCAGCGTGAATTGACACGTCGCCGACCAGGTCAAAGCCATATCACAACGGATAGAAAGGAAGCAGACCAAGTAGAACTGCTAAGCGGTGTGTTTGAGGGAAAGTCAACAGGTGCGCCCATTGGTTTTCTTGTTCGCAATACCAATCAACATTCAAAGGACTATGATAATATCCGTGACATCTTTCGTCCGTCACATGCCGACTATACATATTACAGTAAATATGGTATTCGTGACTATCGTGGAGGCGGGCGGGCGTCTGCTCGCATTACACTTTCACGTGTCGTAGCAGGAGCCTTAGCCAAACTTGTGTTGCGCCAACAGGGTATCAGTATCTCTGCCTACACTTCACAAGTGGGCGACATTCTACTTGAGAAAGATTATTATAAATATGATTTAAATCTCATTGAGTCAAACCCAGTTCGCTGTCCCGACCCATTAAAAGCAAAGGAGATGGAGAACCTAATAGCACAGGTAAAGCGCGAAGGAGACACCATCGGTGGCGTTATTTCTTGCGTTATCAAAGGCTGCCCAGTGGGCTTAGGCGAACCAGAATTTGGAAAACTTCATGCACAATTAGGTGCAGCTATGCTTAGTATCAACGCTGTGAAGGGTTTTGAATATGGTGAAGGATTTGCAGGTTCTTCATGGAGAGGTAGCCAGCAAAACGACACTTTCCTACCAACTGGTGATGGTATGCAATACCCAATATGCAATGTAGACACGAACCATAGCGGTGGCATACAGGGTGGAATCAGTAACGGAGAGGATATTTACTTCCGTGTTGCATTCAAACCTGTCGCAACCCTACTTATGGAACAGCAGACGGTGAACATAGAGGGTGAGGCAACAACGATGGATGTACGTGGTCGACATGATCCTTGTGTCTTACCTCGCGCAGTCCCTATTGTTGAGGCTATGGCTGCAATGACAATACTTGACGCATTGCTGATAAGTAAGACTAACAGACTGTAGACAATTTCTTTCGTAAGGACTTACTTCCCACAGCAGTTATAAAACAACATATTAGAAGGAGTTAAATCCTATCTTCTCACGCTTACATTCTGTAGATAGTAGCGGAGGCAGACATGGACTTAACTCCTTCTAATTTGTTTTAGCTCTATTTCATTTTAATAATACAGAGCTAACCAACCTTCTTCTCGTTTGTTATAGGCTTGCAATAAAAGCACTTAAAGCCGTTCCACCGTCCAAAGAAGGCGAATATGATTCAAGTACATTGAGCTTTGTACTACCAATAACGTCCTTTAAATCCTTTGCAGTATTCAGTACACAGATATCTCCAGCCAAGCCACAAACATCTATCTGTTCTATCTTCAAAGCCTTAATTAATTGATGGAGAACACCCGCAGAAGCTTCATTTTGCATAATAGAATACTCATCCTTCTCTATGCTATCACCCTTATACAATAAGGTGAAGCCACCCTTTGATTCATTAAGAGCAACCAATAACGACTCCCAAATAGCTGCACCAACAGAGTGTTGTACACAATGGCGTGGCCATATTCCACCCTCATCAGCAAACGAACTATGATGATAAGGATGCCAATCTGCTGTAACAATCTTCACGGTATATTCATTACCTTTTTCCTTTACATACTTTGCCAGCGCATCCATTGCCTCGGCTGCGCCTGCTACAGGAAGTGTTCCTGTAATAAAGTCGATTTGTGGATCGACTATTAACAATAGCTTTTTCATATTTTATTGTCCCTTTAAACAATAAGACCAAATAGTTTCATTATCTATATTACAAAGCTAACAGAATATAAATCGTAGCTTTATAATATCAACGTTAATACGCTACAGATATTTTCTGAACACACCAAAAGTAATATAAAAATAGTGATACATAAGCCATGTATCACTATTTTCCTCTTAAGTTTTTATACTTGTGCGTTGTCTGGCTCAATCTCGTGAGCATCTACTTCTACCACTCCACGCTTAACGTGACCATCGTAAGTAACAAAGTAAATACCCGTACCCGGTGTCCATTCCATACAGAAGAGTTCTCCTGGACCATTAAAACCATTCTTCTTGATAACGCGTAATGCCCATGCCTGTGAACGACCACTCTGCTTAAGACCACTCGAAACGAACTCGCCATTGTTAACAAGTAAGAATGAATCAGCTGTCTTACCGGTTGGTAGAACTGTAACTGCACCATTTGCTTCAAACAAAACATCCTCAACTTCAAACATAGAGAAGATTCCCTTTTGTCTTAATAGCAAACGGAACTGCTCCATTTCAAGGCTATTACGCTTAAAATTCTTAAAGTTAATAACACCATCCTTCACAAGGAAAACACTCTCTCCCTTGATAATATGACGTAGACGAGCAGAACGCATAGCAAAACGAACGAGCATATTAAAGCCTGTCCATACTGCCAAAGCAAAGAGAAGATGCCACACAGACATATCTGGATTGTACAAGACACCACCGACTAAAGCACCAATTACAAAGGCACTTACAGTATCAAGTGGCGTAAGTTGTGCCATCTGAGCTTTTCCTGTAATACGCAGAAAAGCCAAAATACCTATCATACCCGTAACAAGTTTCAAGGTAATGCCTATATAAGGCTGAATAAACTCAATCATTTCTTGTTGCTTTAAGACGTTATTATAAATTCATTTTTTATTCTTTTTAATGCTACAAAAATACATCTTTTATACTTAACTCGCAAATAACATGACTAAAAAAACACCACGAAACCATTAATTCTATTTACAGAAAGCTTAAAAACAAGTCTTTTATAGCTATAAAGCCATCTGCAGAAATTAAAAAAGAAAGCAACTCCTTTGTCAGTTCAGAAATAATATATAACTTCGCACCGAACAAACTGGTAGAGTGATTAATAGATACCTACAATAATAGGGATTTCCACCTTTACCATAAAAGAAAGATAAAAATGGAATACTATATCAAGATTAATGAAGAAAAGAGAGGTCCTTATAGCCTCAACGAATTAGCCGAAAGAAAATTGGATGCTACAACGTTAGTAATGCCAACAGATGGTGTAGAATGGGTTCCTGCCAACCAGATAGAAGAACTCCGCACACTCTTTGAGAGTAAGGACTCTATCAATAAGACAGAGAAAACAGAAGAGATACCTTTTGTTGAGGCAAGACCTATCATACCAACAGCACAACAAGAAGCAGTTCAGCAGCCACAACCAGCACCTAAGAAGAAGAGTCACACTGGTTGTCTTATCGGTATTTTGCTCACATTGGTTGTCTTGGTTGCAGTGATGGTTGTCACTTGTCCAAAGACAGAACAACACAAGGAAGTACTCTCTACCGTTATCACCACTACTGTAAATGATGCTGTAAATGACAACGATAATCTTACAGGCAACACCTTCATCGACAACGCTTTCAAAACAGTCAGCAATGCCTTTGCAGGTAAGGTGATTGAGGCTGCTGTTGATAACCTCGTCACTGTCGATAACTATGTTGTATGTTCATTAGGTAAGGTACACTACGATGGCAAAGATCATATCGTGTCTTTAGGTGTCTTCGGGCATATCTTTACTGTAGATGAAGATGACCTTCAAGAAGCTGCAGAACAGTATTACAAGAAAGAAGAAATCAACATGAAGGAACAACTTAAGAAAAAAGCACAGAAGATGTTGCAGGAAAACATCATTGCACCTGCAACCTCAGCCATCGAAGGACTCTTGGGAAGTGCTATGGATGGTCTTCTGGATGAAATCGGTTTAGATAATCAACCCTCAAAACAAAGTAAGAAAAAGACAGTGGAAGCTGATTCTATCTAAGTAAATATTAGGCTTTCAGATAGACTTATAGATGGATAATAACGCAAAAGATAGTTGTTAAAAAACAATATTTCTACATAAAAGGAAAGGTTTTACATATTATCTTTTGCATATAAACAATATTTTATATACATTTGCACAATTAATTTAAATAGAATATAAGTATGAAGAAATTATTTTTTTTAGGGTTAATAACGTTGTTTTTTGTATCTTGTGCCTCTTCTTTAAATAGTGAAAAGATTGACACTCTGAAAGAACAGCAGAAGGTGCTCAAGATGACTACAGAGTTGAACAAACTGCAGTTAGATTACGAAAAAGAGAAGGCAAACAATGCCGAACTCAGCAAGAAAGCAGCTGACATCAATGTTGAAGCAAATGTAGCTACAACAGAATTCAACACAACCAACGCATCAAACACTGTTAAGGATGCAAAGACCACTATCAAGCGTCTGAAGGAAGCTAAGTCTATCAACAAGAAGTTGGCTAAGAGTCAGAAGACCCTTACAAAGATGGAAAAGAAGATTGCTAAGCTTCAGGCAAAGATTGATGACTGTAACAAACGCATCAAGTTTGTTAACAATAACAATTAATATCGTCAAAAATATTATCGAGAATAAAGGACGCACACTTTGTGCGTCCTCTCTTATGTCTATTTATTGTATTGACACCCACTTTTCTCGACCTTACTACGAAAACTTACTACGAAAAACTTTTATCTTGCTCTCTAAAAAAACATCACATAATGATAAAAAAGATACTTCTATCACTATTGGTACTATTGGCTCATTTACCAATATACTCCCAAATGCTCTTTTCAGAGAATCTAACATTAGATATAGATAGTACAAAAACAATACAAGGAACTTTATTACCTGTACTGGATTTTAAGACAGAAAAGGAAAATGTTCTCACACTCAAGAATACCGCTAATCTCAACCTCTTAATAAAGCACAAGCGTGTTATCAACTTAATAAACAAGTTGGAGTTTTCAACTTACGGCAAGAAAGTAACAGTAAGTGGCGGATTTATACACGTTGAATATCGTTATCTCCTCAGTCGTGCTTTTGAGGTTTACCCTTATGCTGAGTCACAATGGGCAGAAAGTCGTGGAATGGAATACAAGATTTCAACTGGCTTACTATCACGCTATAGGATTATAAACAAAGAAAAATATCTTATGTTTGCATCAGCGGGTATGTTCTATGAATTTGAGAAATGGGAAGATCCAACTCCTAATGCAGTCCCATCACATGTTTATAGTCGTAGCATAAAAAGTCACCTATCAGTAAGTTTCAAACAGCATTTAGGAGAACACTGGGAACTAACAACCACAGCTATTCATCAGGCGAAGCCAGATAGTTACTTTAAGGAAGCACGATTCGGTGGCGCAGCAGACTTAAAGTATAATATTACACCAAACATTGGCATAAATGGTGCCTACCGCGTTATCTACGACACAGCCCCAATTGTTCCTATTAGGAAGACTTACACAACCGTAGAGGCGGGGCTTAGTGTATCATTCTAAGTAGTACAACAGTGATAAATTAGCAAGAAGGCAATACTTTTCTGCATCTTTTTCTGCTATAAAATATGGTTCTTCCGTTAAATGTGTGGACGCTTTTCGTATTGCTTTAATGGAAGAAGCGAAGT
>ERZ1674056.112-NODE-112-length-8517-cov-5.486410_pt1 | contig 8517 bp, 7 predicted proteins | sample MGYA00581120_ERZ1674056 | MGnify/ENA primary metagenome ERZ1674056 (study PRJEB41354, sample SAMEA4873307) | human saliva metagenome | biome: human-associated habitat [ENVO:00009003]; feature: mouth environment [ENVO:08000002]; material: saliva material...
TGCTAACCCATCTAACAAAGCTAAAGGTGGATGGTTGCAAAACTTGAACTCACTTTCTAGCCTTGACTTTAGTTATGCAGCTGATGGTATCTCATTGACTACTCAGGTTTCTCCACGTGCTCTTGGTAAGACTCGTGACGAACAAGTTGATAACTTGGTAACAATCCTTGATGGTTACTTCGAAAACGGTGGACAACACGTTAACTTGAACGTTATGGACTTGAACGATGTTTACGAAAAGATCATGTCAGGTGAAGACGTTATCGTACGTATCTCTGGATACTGTGTAAACACTAAATACCTCACTCCAGAACAAAAAACTGAATTGACACAACGTGTCTTCCACGAAGTTCTTTCAATGGATGATGCCTTGGACGCATTGAGCTAATCAAGTTCTTGAATAATGAAATAAGGAACCCTCGGTCAGTCGACTGAGGGTTGTTTTTTGGGATCTTAAATTCCTTAATACTCTTCGAAAATCTCTTCAAACCACGTCAGCTTTATCTGCAACCTCAAAGCGGTGCTTTGAGCAACCTATGGCTAGCTTCCTAGTTTGCTTTTTGATTTTCATTGAGTATAAGTCAGGCACTAAAATGTCTGACCAGGATTCACAGATACTTGTTGAGTTGCGGGAGGTATTTGAAAATAAAAAACCACACTTTGTATGGAACAAGGTGTGGTTATATTTTATCTCTTAGACCAAGTTCTCTTCATAAAGAGAAGTAGGATTGGATAAATCTCCAAGCGCCCTGCAATCATTGCAAAGGAGAGGAGAATTTTTGAGATAGGACTAAAGATTGAGAAACTAGAAGTGGTTCCTAGAATAGGTCCGATATTATTAAAACAGCTAAAGACAGCGCTGGTCACAACCAGGAAATCATTGCTATCTAAGCTGACAATAAAGATAAGTGCTAGTAAAATCATAGAATAGATGACAAAGTACTTGAGAATCTTATGCTGGGTATCTTTGTCAATCACCGTTTTATTAACATGGAGGGTCAAAACACGGTGGGGCGATAGGATTGACAAAATCTGATTTTTAGCAATTTTTGAAAGTATGAGGCCTCTAATAACCTTAAGTCCACCTGCGGTTGAACCAGCAGAACCACCGATTCCCATGAGGAAGAGGAGGATAAATTGGGAGAAGAGGGGCCAGTTGGTAATATCTCCGTAACCAAAACCAGTCGTCGTAATGATATTGGAAACTTGGAAGAAGGCCATTTCAAAACTCTTTGAAAATCCTGGATAGAGATAGAGGGTATTAAGGCTAATCAAGCCTGTAGAAAGCAGTACAATGACCAAGTAAGCTCGAAGTTCTTCATCTCCAAAGAAGGCCTTGACACGACGGAGCATGAGGTAGTAGTAGAGATTGAAATTTACCCCAAAAACCAGAACTCCGATACTAACCAGATAGGTAATCAGTGAGCTGCCATAGTGGGCAATCCCGTCGTTATAGACGGTAAAGCCTCCTGTACCTGCTGTCCCCATAGCGATGACAAAACTATCAAATAGGGGCATGCCAGCTAGATAATAGATGATGACAAAGAGGGAGAAGAGAGCTAGATAAAGGAGATAGAGAATCTGGGCAGTGTTTTTTAGTTTGGATACAACCTTACCAAAAACAGGGCCAGGAACCTCAGCCTTCATTACCTCTAGGTGGCTGTTTTTGGCATTGTCCATAATAGCAAGTGCAAAAACAAGCACTCCCATCCCTCCAATCAAGTGGGTAAAACTTCGCCAGAAGAGGAGGGAACGGCTGAGAACCGAAACGTCGTTCAGAATAGTTGCTCCAGTAGTTGTAAAGCCAGAACTAATTTCAAAAAAGGCATCGATAACGCTGGGAATTTGTCTAGCAAAGACAAAGGGGAGACCGCCAAAGAAAGACCAAAGGATCCAACAGAGGGCAACAATCAAGATTCCCTCCTTGGCGTAAATTCGTTGATTTTTTGGCTTTTGTAAAATTCCTGAACCACCTAGTAATACGAGAAGCCCAATCGTTGTAAAGAGAGCTGTAAAGACTTGGCTCGATTCGTGGTAATAGACAGCGATAGCCACAGGAACCAAGAGGAGAACAGCTTCAATCAAAAGTAACTTTGAAAGGAGGTAACGAATCATACTTTTATTCATCTCTTACCTCGCGATCAAGTCATAAATCTTGGTGATGTTTGGCAACAAAGTTGTTACTAGGAGCTTGTCTCCGACTTCAAGCATATCCTCCCCAGTTGGGAAAATAGTCTTGCCCTTTCGAATGATGGCTGCAATAAGAACCCCTTTTTTCAATTTCAGTTGAGAAAGTGGTTTGGCAGTCATTTTATTAGCTTCCTTGATATGGAATTGCAGGGTTTCGATTTGGCCATTGGCTAGATGGTGCATGGCTTGAAGGTCTGAATACTGGGCATTAACCCGACCACGAATAAAGTGCATAATCGTATCTACAGCGATGCTTTTAGGTGTGATGATACTTGAAAAATCAGGCGCATTGATGATCTCGAGGAGACTGGTACGATTGACCTTGGTGATATTTTTCTGTACACCTACCCTGTCAAGGAACATAGAGGTAATCAGATTTTCCTCATCGACTCCTGTTAGAGTCGCAACGGCATCATAGTTTTGAGCACTTTCTTCCAGTAGGATGTCTTTTGCGGTCCCATCTCCTTGAACGATGTGGAGATTTGGGAATTTCTCGCTAAAGAAGCTAGCGATTTCAGGATTGATTTCAATAACCTTGGTATCGATACGACTGTCTTTGAGGATACCTAGTAGATAATAGGCAATTCTACCAGCTCCAACAATAAGAAGACTCTTCACGGCACGAGACTTGAAATAATTATGGAAGAGCATCATGTCAACACGGTTACCAGTGACAAAGATTCTATCTTTATCTTGTACAGTCATGTCACCACTTGGGATGATAATTTGATGATCCCTTTCTATAGCACAGACAATGACATTACCGAATTTTTTCCGAAAATCAGAAATGGGCATTTGGCAAAGACCACTGGAGGATTTAACAGTGAATTCCATCAAGCTGACCCGTCCACCAAAGAAACGTTCGACAGAGAGGGCGTTGGGAAAGTCAATGATATTCGCGATAGCGCGGGCAGCCAAGAGCTCAGGGTTAACGATAAGAGAAAAACCGAGGATATTCTTTTCCTTGAAATAAGAGTTAGAGTATTCAGGATTTCGCACCCGAACAATGGTTTCTTTAGCCCCCATTTTCTTAGCTAGAACGGCAGCAATCATGTTCACTTCATCGTATTCAGTCAGAGCGATAAAGATATCACAATCCTGAACACTGGCTTGCTCAAGGATGGTAAAATCGGCCCCGTTACCAAGGATACCCATGATATCAAAGCGATTGACAATATGATTGAGGACAGCTTCGTCTTGCTCAATCAGCAAAACATCATGCTTTTCTGCAACCAAGGAGCGACAGAGGGCAGAACCAACTTTTCCCCCTCCGACAAGGATAATTTTCATAATAAAACCTACTTTTTCATGATGTAACTATCATACCTTTTTTCAAGAAAAAATGCACCTACTAGCTAATCACCAGAGTTTTTAGTAGGAAATTTGCTATAAGGTAAAACTATACCCTAATCAATTGAAATAGCTATTAGCACCTTTCTCTGAAATATGGTATGATAAAGGATATACAAGGAGATAAAATGAATAATAATTTACTGGTATTACAATCAGACTTTGGTCTGGTTGATGGTGCGGTATCGGCTATGATTGGAGTGGCTTTAGAAGAGTCTCCAACCTTAAAAATCCATCACTTGACGCACGATATCACGCCTTATAATATTTTTGAGGGGAGCTATCGTCTCTTTCAGACGGTGGATTACTGGCCTGAGGGAACGACGTTTGTATCGGTGGTCGATCCAGGTGTCGGCTCGAAACGTAAGAGTGTGGTTGCCAAGACTGCAAAAAATCAATACATTGTCACGCCAGATAATGGGACGCTTTCTTTTATCAAGAAACATGTTGGTATTGTAGCTATTCGTGAAATTTCTGAAGTGGCCAATAGACGTCAAAACACAGAACATTCTTATACCTTCCACGGTCGTGATGTTTATGCCTATACTGGTGCTAAACTGGCCAGTGGTCACATTTCTTTTGAGGAAGTGGGGCCAGAGCTCAGTGTGGATCAGATTGTGGAACTTCCAGTCGTAGAGACCATCATTGAAGAGCATCTGGTGAAGGGAGCTATTGATATTCTAGATGTACGTTTTGGTTCGCTTTGGACCTCTATCACACGAGAAGAATTTTACAAGCTGGAACCAGCATTCGGTGACCGTTTTGAAGTGACTATCTATCATGCAGATATGCTGGTCTATCAAAATCAGGTTGTCTATGGCAAATCTTTTGCAGATGTGAGAATTGGGCAACCCATCCTTTACATCAACTCTCTCTATCGTTTAGGTCTAGCTATCAACCAAGGTTCCTTTGCCAAAGCTTACAATGTGGGTGTCGGTTCATCTTGGACCATTGAAATAAAGAAAATAGAAGGATAAAATAGGAGAATAAATAGTATGGAAATCAAATTTACAATTAAACAAGTTGTTGCTGTCGGAATTGGCGCTGCCCTCTTTGTCGTCATCGGGATGATCAATATTCCGACCCCTGTTCCAAATACAAGCATCCAGCTTCAGTATGCGGTACAAGCGTTACTTTCTATTATTTTTGGACCGATTATCGGTTTGCTTGTCGGGTTGATTGGTCATGCAATCAAGGACTCTCTTGCTGGTTACGGTTTGTGGTGGACTTGGATTATCGCTAGCGGCCTCTTTGGTCTAGCTGTGGGGCTATTTAGAAAGTACGTTCGCGTGATCAATGGTGTCTTTGACTGGAAAGATATTCTTATTTTTAACCTCATTCAACTACTTGCAAATGCCCTTGTTTGGGGTGTCTTGGCACCACTTGGAGATGTTGTGATTTATCAAGAAGCTGCAGAAAAAGTATTTGCCCAAGGAATTGTTGCGGGAATTGCTAATGGTGTATCTGTAGCTATTGCAGGAACTCTTCTCTTGCTTGCCTATGCAGGAACTCAAACTCGTGCAGGAAGTTTGAAAAAGGATTAACATAAGGGAAAAGGCTGGGCAACCAGTCTTTTTCGATGTTTATAGATTAGTTAGGCAAGTAAGCTAGGATAGGAATCTTTTTGGCGCTAAGATTTTAAGAGAAGAGACTGCAAGAAGGGGTAGATTTATGATAAAATAGAAGTCTAAGAAGCGAATGAAGAGAGTAAGATGAAAGAAGCTATAATTGAGTGGAAGGATTTCTCTTTCCGGTATGAAACACAACAAGAACCGACCTTGCAAGGAGTGGACTTGACTATTTATAAAGGAGAGAAAGTCTTAATTGTTGGCCCATCTGGGTCAGGTAAATCTACCTTGGGTCAGTGTTTAAATGGAATTATTCCCAATATTTACAAGGGTCAGACGTCTGGAGAATTTTTGATCAAGGGGCAAGCAGCCTTTGATATGAGCATCTATGATAAGTCTCATCTGGTCAGTACAGTTTTGCAGGATACAGATGGGCAGTTTATCGGTTTGTCCGTGGCAGAGGATTTGGCGTTTGCTCTGGAAAATGACGTGACAGCTCTAGATGACATGAGAAGTCGTGTTCATAAATGGGCTGAAAAGCTGGACCTTATCGCTTTACTAGCTCAGCGTCCCCAGGATTTGTCAGGTGGACAAAAGCAGCGAGTCAGTCTAGCTGGTGTCTTGATTGATGAGAGTCCGATTCTCTTGTTTGATGAGCCACTCGCCAATCTGGATCCCAAGTCAGGTCAGGATATTATCGAATTGATTGATCAGATTCATAAGGAGGAGGGGACGACGACCCTTATTATTGAGCACCGTTTGGAGGACGTTCTGCATCGTCCTGTGGATCGGATTGTCTTGATAAACGATGGTCTTATCCTCTTTAATGGGAGCCCTGACCAGCTACTTTCGACTGATTTATTGACACAAAATGGAATTCGAGAACCCCTTTATCTAACCACTCTCCGTCAATTGGGTGTGGATTTAGCTAAGGAAGAACAATTGGCAAATCTGGATAACTTGTCTATCTCAAAAGGCCAGATTCAGTTGCGGACGGAACTGGTAAAAGAAACCCCAGAATTGCAGTCACTCTTTAAATTAGAGGACGTGTCGTTTTCTTATGATGATAGACCGATTTTAAAGTCCCTACATTTGGATATTAAAAAGGGTGAAAAGATTGCCATTGTCGGGAAAAATGGAGCAGGGAAATCAACCCTTGCCAAGGCCTTAAGTAGCTTTATTCAGACGGAAGGTTGCTATCTTTGGGAAGGACAGGATATCAAAGGAGATTCTGTTGCAGAGCGGGCGGAACGAGTAGGCTATGTGCTGCAAAATCCCAATCAAATGATTTCAACCAATATGATTTTTGATGAGGTGGCTCTGGGACTTCGTTTGCGAGGTGTGGATGAGCAGGAAATTGAAACGAGAGTCTATGAAACTTTGAAAATCTGTGGTCTCTATGAATTCCGTAATTGGCCTATTTCTGCCCTGTCATTTGGTCAGAAAAAACGTGTTACTATTGCATCGATTTTGGTCTTAGGGGCTGAAATTATCCTCTTAGATGAACCGACAGCAGGTCAAGACCAGAAGAATTATACTGAGATTATGGAATTTCTCGAAGAGTTGCATCAAAAAGGTCATACCATTGTCATGATTACTCATGATATGCAATTGATGCTGGATTATTCAGACCGAGCTCTTGTCATGGTGGATGGGGAATTGATTGCCGATACTGATCCAGCTAGTCTGTTGAGCAATCCTGAGCTGTTAGTAAAAGCCAACCTAAAAGAAACTTCAATCTTCAACTTGGCCAAGAAACTAGACGTGGATCCACTTGCGTTAACGGCATTTTACAAAGAAAGGAGAGAAGGATGCAAGCTAAATTAATTGGTTACCAGCATAGAGATACTGTGATTCATCGCTTGTCAGGAGCTGGTAAACTCCTCTTTTTCATTCTCGTGTCATTGGCGGCCATGATTAGCTATGATACCAGACTGCTTGTTCTGATTGCCATCTTTTCGGTCTTTCTCCTCTATTTGTCAGAAATCCGCTTTAAAGATGTTTCCTTTGTGGCCGTTTTTGCGACGGTATTTGCCGTTTTAAACGTCTTGATGGTCTATCTCTTTTCTCCCGAGTATGGGGTTGGACTTTACGGAGAGAGAAGTGTGATTTGGCAGGGAATCGGTGACTACACTCTGACTAGTCAAGAGCTTTTTTATCTGCTAAATCTGGCTATTAAGTACCTTTGCACCATTCCTCTAGCTATTATCTTTTTGATGACAACTCATCCTAGTCAGTTTGCATCCAGTTTAAATCAAATCGGTGTGTCCTATAAGATTGCTTATTCAGTCAGCCTGACCTTGCGCTATATTCCAGATTTGCAGGAAGAATTCTTTACTATCAAGATGTCTCAGGAGGCGCGTGGGATGGAATTATCCAAGAAAGCTTCTCTTATGCAACGAATCAAAGGCAATCTGCTCATTATCACTCCCTTGATTTTTAGCTCGCTAGAACGCATTGATACCATTGCGACCGCCATGGAACTTCGCCGCTTTGGGAAAGAGAAAAAACGCACTTGGTATAGTTATCAGGCCTTGAAAAAAGGAGATTATATTACCTTGCTCTTGGCAGCTGTATTTTTAGTAACTAGTTTACTACTTATCTTGCAGAATCAGGGACGATTTTACAACCCTTGGAAATAGCTTGAAAAAATTGAAAAAATCAAGTCGTTTCTATTGACAATGATTCTGAAAGTGTTATACTAAGAAAGTAGTTTCGCTGATTTACTTCAAACCTGTTGTGAGGTAAGTTAACGATGCCTTAACCACGCTGTTTGCTGAGCTTGACTCCGGGCAGTGTGGCTATTTTTTTGCAATGGTGAAAGGAAGCAAGTCATGACAAATCACATTGTATTATTTGAACCACAAATTCCACAAAATACAGGCAATATCGCGCGTACTTGCGCTGCGACCAATTCTCCCCTCCACATCATCAAGCCAATGGGCTTTCCTATTGATGACCGCAAGATGAAGCGAGCTGGATTGGATTATTGGGATAAGCTAGAGATTTATTTTTACGAGAGTTTGGAGGATTTCATGTCTCAGATGAAGGGCAAACTCTATCTGATTTCGAAATTCGCGGAAAAAGTCTATTCTGAGGTGGATTTATCGACTGACGAGGACCATTATTTTCTCTTTGGACGTGAAGACAAGGGATTGCCGGAGGACTTTATGCGAGAACATCCTGAGAAAGCTCTCCGTATTCCTATGAATGATGAACATGTCCGCAGTCTCAATGTGTCTAATACCGTCTGCATGATTGTCTATGAGGCTCTCCGCCAGCAGAATTTTGCAGGTCTTGAGCTCGTTCATACCTATGAAGTGGATAAATTGAAATAAAAAATGAAAATGAAAATGAACAAAATGCTTGCGCTTGCAAGCGTTTTTTGTTATGATAAAAGAGTCTTCAG
>ERZ1674056.115-NODE-115-length-8349-cov-2.200868_pt1 | contig 8349 bp, 8 predicted proteins | sample MGYA00581120_ERZ1674056 | MGnify/ENA primary metagenome ERZ1674056 (study PRJEB41354, sample SAMEA4873307) | human saliva metagenome | biome: human-associated habitat [ENVO:00009003]; feature: mouth environment [ENVO:08000002]; material: saliva material...
TGATTCATCTTCACTCATTTTGAAACCATATCTTGATTCAATCTCTTTCAAGCACTCTTGTGAATCTGCATCTTTGAAGATCTGCATATACGTTTCATAATCACCATCGCTTACGATAAACTCACCCGTTGTCTTGAAATAATAAAATGAGACAGATTTTGCAAGATAATATGAGCGATAATCAGAAGGCTTATACTTAGATATACCTTGGTATTCCGGACTATTTATCCAGGCTTTTACACTTTTTTCTATGCCTTCCATATCTGCATTTCCATTCAGACCTTTGAAGAAGGATACGATTGCATTCGTAGCAGTCACTACAGGCTGCAGAACGGTACCAATTGCCATTATAGGTACCATTCCTATCATCATAATAAGAAAGCCCGTACAAACCCATTTAAACAGCTTCTCAAAGGATATCTTCATTGTGGTTACTCAACTCCTATTTCCTTTAATTCTTGTTCAGTAGCGATGATTTGAATCGGAATTCTTCTATTGCCGCAAATAAAGATTGCTTGTCCTAATTGGAAATTCTGCAGATAAGTAATTTCATTACTATTGAAGTTTCATAATTTCAATACGTCATTACATGCATCTTTATCTAGGTACATTACGATCTTATATGTAGAGTTATTAAAAATTGCTTTGCCGTGCGTGATGATACTGTCATCTGCGAAGTCTCGTGGCTCTTGTGTTCCTACAATCATCATGCAGTTATACTTTCTGGCACGTCTGTAGAATTGAGCAATCAATGGTGCTGTAGAACCTTGTAGAATCATTGTATGTGCCTCGTCGATAATGAAGGCAGACTGATCATTATTATCCAAACATTGATCCCAGGAAAACTTAAACATAATGTGATTTAAAGCTGCACTCAGATTAGAAGATGCGTTGAATAATGCTTTTGTTCCAAAGGCAATGATCTGTCTTTCTGGATTTGTAAATGTAACTGTTGTATGACCAACAAAGTAAACACTCCATTCAACCATGATACGCTGCATCTTCATTCTTAGATCCATCAAGCGATCCAATTCAACTCTAGCTGCAGTATCTTCTTTTAACTCTTTGATTCTCTCTTCCAGGCATTCATTAAATGTCTCGAATGTAGGCATATCTTCATAACGTAGTCCCTTAAAACTAGCAAATTGTCCATTCTCATCTCTTGTAATACCAACTTTCGCATATGCTCTAAATGTAATATCACCAGTGAAAGTTAAAGTATCTTCAGAAATATTTGGATATAAGAATTGTAGTACCTGGTTAATATCTTCAATGACATTGTAGATAGCAATCTCAGTATCATACATCTTCTCATCTCCATCCTCTTCCTCTGAAGTAATCTTCTTCAGGTCAAAGATATTGATGATATTTCCTTTTTGTCCCCAAGCAACATAGGTTCCACCATATTTCTTGGTAAGGTTTCTATTCTTGTTTTCTGGATCAATCCATACAATCCGGACTTTTCTCTTTATGAGATCTCTGATAAGTAGTCCCATTGTTGTACTCTTACCTGAACCAGATTTACCAACAACAATCATATTGCCATTGATACGCTGTGTTAAACGAGCTTCACTCTTATGCGTGTTATAGAAGAATGGATCAAACATGATGATTCCCTTATTCTGTAGCTCACATCCTAGCAGCATCCCCTTTGGGTCTTTAAGTGTTTCAAAAACGTATGGCCATAGTCCTGCAACACCTCTAGAAGGTAGCAAGAAGCCAAAGTTCTGCTCAACGATAAACGGTGATTTTGCTTTAAAGAATAAAGGACAGGATATACGTAAAACAGTTTCTTCTAAATATCTTGCATCTGCAAGCATGAAGCCTATGCTGCGCATTCGTAGTTTTATATCCTTTACCATTCCTCTTAGACTCTGTAAATCGTCTGCATATACAGATAACACCATAATGACATTATGTGTTCTATCCGTATCACGTAAGATTTCCTGAATGTACTCATTCAATGATGCTAGGTCATTTTGCAGATGTTGTCTGACTTGTGGATCCCTTGTTTGATAATACTTTCTTTCCTTTTCCTGGTACTCCATCTTGAGTCCTTTAGCAATGCTTTCATCTGCAGTATCCGTTGTCATAAATAACTTGATATTTGGATTATTTACATAATCGCAAAGAATACCAAGACCGTATCCCTGTGGTAATCGCTTTATCAAGATATTAGATACATATTTTTCGCCTATCATGTAATGATCTGGCTTTAATGAGAAACAAAATGGTGCCATTCTCGATTGTCTGATCGTACTTATCTCTGGAATGAGATTTTCAATAGGTGCATCCCTTGCATCTAATAATGGTTTTGTATTATCTACCAACTCATATTGATCATCATTCGCATTGTATTCCATTTCGACATTTTCATATGAGAATATTCCCCTGGAATAGTAGTAATCTGGCACTGGAGTATTTTCAAAGACATACGCAATGTAGTTATAAAAATCGAATTCATTCAGCTTCTTTGGCTGGAAGCCTGCAACAGAAAACTCATTAAACAATTCCCAATAATTTTTATCCAACTCTTTTGGATCGCTAGAACGGATCATGATAAAGAAATTTAATTCTTTATATGCATCACAGAAGCTGTCTAATTTGTCGATATCTCCATCCATCATTGTCTGAATAATACGGTCATCTTCCATTCTCTGTCCTTCAATTATCTGATCAATATATGATTGGACATCAACTTTTGTTAATACAAAACTGTAATACATTTTAAAGCGTAACTTATTCAAACAAATTCTCAGTCCATCGACATGTCTAACCTGCTCTTCATAGTCATCTAAGAAAATATCATGTGGATTGACTTTGATACCTCTGATCCATGCTTCCTTGTTCCCATCCTTCAGCATGATATAGTCTTCTCCAACTTCACGGATATTCATCCAATCCATTGTAGTATTTACTTTTTTCCGCAAAGTTTTTGTATCCTTCTTTGCTTTTATCAGCCTATCTTTTTGTTTCTTTTCTAGGCTAGTTAGTTTTCTTATTTTATTCATAGCTTAGCTTCCTCATCTATTGAACTTCCACCAGTATTTTGATATTCTCCAGCACTTACCCATACTTTTCTTGTACGGTTAAATAAAAAGAGTACCTGTAGATACTCTAGCCAGTTGTGATAGATTCCATAAGGCTGAATCAGCATATAACCAATACCTGCAGGAAGTGCCAATAGCACAATTACAACTGCACTTCTTCCTTCCAGTGCAGATAAATAAACATACATGAAAAAGAAAGTACTAATAATACCTGCAGCAAATATCATTAGATCCAACTTCCTATATTTTCCTAAAACCAATTTTCCACTTTTAAAAGGTGCTGGACTATTAAATCTCATTCGTTACTACCTCCTTTAGCTGCATCATACATTCTATGTGCTGCTCTTGCTGCAGTAACAACATGAGACTGTCTACTCTGAATCATTCCACCTCTTGTACGTGTTTGAACAGGTCTAGATAAGCGATTTGCTGACATCTGATATAGACTTGATCCAGCCTGATTTACCATACGTCCAATTCTGCTATTACTATTCATATCTGCAATTCTTCTTGCAATAGAATTTCCGTCTGTTGTCATTCGTCTAGGTGTACCTTCACCATCTCCACTTCCCAATCCACTTATCATGGATGGATTTACATTGCTTTGTGGCATGTTAGAGTCATCTAATCCTGGTACTCCACCTGCTGTTACCTGGCTTGGGGCAATTTGCCCCAAAGGACTAGTGCTGCCACCTTCAGAACCATTTGTATTTCCGATTCCTGCTAGGATGCCTCCAGAACCTCCCGTAAGACCACCTAAAGCTTCTCCAGCTGAATGTAGTAATCCAGTTCCACCTGCTAAACGTCCGCCTCCATAAATGGCACCAGCGCCCATTGTAAGAGCCGCCCCTGCAGCCATACCACCAATACCGCTCATTGCAGAAATCATTCCTAATGATTGCATCTGTTGGAATGCAGTGCCTACACCAACATCTCCTCCAAGCAACTGTGCAATACCAGTAGGTGCATTCATTACTGCAGATAAGGCACCGATGAAGAAGATTACTTTTGCTAGTGCAGAAATTGGAACGGCTGGTGTTACAGCCAATACTAAAATCACCAGCATCATCTGATAAAAGTTGGTTAAGAAATCAGCTAAACATAATTTCCACCATATCGAGAAGGTATTATTGTCTGTATCAAACATTCCAGAAAATACCCATGGTGAAATCAGGATCTTCAATAGAAGATTAATAATTCTCTGTGCAACTTGTATTCCTATAAACACAAATAAAAAGTCTGCCACACCAGCAGAGACTCCAGCAAATACAATATCAAAAGCAGACGGATAAATTAGATAAGCATCTTTTGTTGCATTCAGTTTATTGATGTCAATCGTGTCTAATTTAACTTCAGAAACATCACTTCCACCATATCCTGCAGCAACCATTATTGATGATGGTTTTGTATTCTCATCAAAACCTGTAATCAATGTGCCTATGCTTTTTGTCAATCCACTTGAAATACCAGAGACTCCTTTAAAGAACCCTGGCATGAGTAAGATAACAATTCCTAAAATAGCAAACTTTTTAAATACATCCGTTGGACTAAACTTCAGAATCTTTTCTTCATCCGTTATTGTCTGTAAATAATAGAATACAAATCGAATGATGATCAAAGAACCCGTTAGGACAAGCAATCCAGTCCACCAATTCCAAATAAAATCAAAGTTTCCTAGATTCAATCCTATTAATTCTTTTAAAATCCCATATATCAGATCCATTAAACCAAATGAAGCTTTGCAAAAGAACCAGATCATATTTCTGATCATGTCCAACAGCATATCTCCTGGTTTCATTTCCTCACATCCTTTCTTTCTAAAAAACTTGGGGCAATTTGCCCCAGACTCTTTAAAGTCCAAAAACTTTCATAATTGCCGATAATGCTTCAACAACAACTGCACCAGTAACAATCTTTACAACTAACTTTGACCATGGTTTCTGTTCTTGCTCAGCTTCATCTTTTCCTGTCCATTTGATATAAACCCAAATGCTTGCTGCTAAAGCCGCTAAAGGCACAAACCATAATAAGAAACTTGTTAATGGCTTGAAGAATGTCTCTACAAGTGATTTAGCTGCTCCTTCATTGAATGTTAATCCTTCAGCATGCGTAGTCATTACGTTCAATGCTGTTACAGATACTGTAGTAATTGCTGCAGATACTTTATGTCTAATATTCTTCATGTTATTTTCCTTCTTTCTAATTAAAAACTTATTCCTTCATCTTCAAAGCCCATCCCTACAATGCCTTCATTCATAATGCTTGCATCACTGGATAATACTTCCTGATTTTCATTTATTAATCTAAAACCAGCATTGATTAGAATTGCATCTCGTAAGGTTTCATATGTAGCACTCTTTTCCTCTTCAGAATCGCCCTTCTTATACGCATCGAACTTATCATTAATCCAGTCCTGATGTTCATCCAGGCATCTATATTCCATCTCAGATACTCTCTCATTTAAAAAATCATCCTTGATTTTCTCCTGAATGTATTTGGAATAATCTTGTTGATTTTCTTCTTGCAACTTTTCCTGGTGTATTTTCTCTCTTGCAATCGGTGCCTGTTCTTGGACATAATCACTAATCTTTTCTGCATCTTTGATTGCTTGAAAAAGAATCTTTGGATCATTTTTTAATATTTCAATCCAAGATTGAATATACGCTTTATGATTATCCAATAGTTTAGCTTCAGTTGGCATATGTAGATCTGCAAAAAGAATAGATGATGCAATCTCTGCTCTTAGTTCTTCTTCCGCATATTCAGCACTTCCAAATCTTCCACTCAAGTCTCTATTCAAGCGTTTCTCTGCACCGGTAGAGTGCGCTGTTTCATGTAATCGTGTTGCATAATAATCCGCAATAGTTTCAAATGAATCCTTTGTAGGTAATACGATCTTGTCATCTTTCACACTATAGAATGCTCTATCACCATAATGGTTCAATTCAACACCCATTGTTTTTAAAGCTTCATCACAAAACTCTTGTAAAGCAGGCATAGATACTGTGTGTTCTCTTCGCTTTGTACGCTCAGGAACACCTTCTATACATGAGTAGTTAAATACTGTATAGGTACGTAACATCACCGCATAGTTCTATGCTTCATTTGGATCATCGCCAACAATCTTTGCATATTCCACAAAATCAATAGTTTGTTTTGTTTCACGATTAATCATCTTGGCTATTTCTACCGGCACTCCTTCAGAACCTTTTTTTAAGTGCCATTTTTGATTAGGATGATATTTATTATCCTTATCAGCAATCTGATTGAATGTAGCCCATCTAGTATCTTCATACCCTCTTTTAGTCGCAATGTATTCCAGCAGTAGGTAATTAATTCCTCTATACCTTGTTTTTGAAATAGGATTTTCTGGTCGTGAACCTTGCCATGTCTTTTCCCAAGGAATCACGTTTTCTTCTAATGATTTTAGGTAGAACTCCGCAAGCTGCTCTCTTGTCTTCGTAACAAACTTTTTATTTTCTGACATAGAACAGGATCTTCTCATCTGGATTTTCTTCTAATAGAGATGACTCTTCATCTTCTTCATTGATCGTCTTCAATAATTCTTTGAAGTCATCCTCTGTCATCTCAACCTCTTGTCTTTTCTTCATCTATTACTTTCCTTTCCTGGGGCAATTTGCCCCAAATCTTTTTAAATCACTTATAACTAATCTGATAAAATCTCTAAACACATGACATAAATCAACTCATCAAAAGAAATAATTTGTTGTTCTATACCATTCTTGATGGTGTATTTACTATATTTTTTATCTTCGATGATTAGACTATTTAATTCAGCCTTATCTACTTTTGCTTTTGAAAAATTCAAAATCACATAATACCCTTCATATCTAGAACCTTTTGGAAAATATACTTTATACTCTCGTCCATCCAACTTCATTGGATCAACTTTTATCCGTAGTTGATTAAATCCCTCCTGCATCCAAATCTCCTATCTTTACCATTATCTTTGCGATTTCCATTGTGATTCTTGAAATGAGATCATCTGTAACTACTTCAAAGTTTCTCTTTGGTGTCGCATATCCTTGAAATGCAATCTCTGGATACTTGAGAACCATTAATACTTTATCTTTGATGGCTACCTTGTAATACAATCTCTTATTGTGAATTACAGATTCTAAGCTTTGAATCTTATACCGTTCTATTCGATGGATTGCATCTCTAGCATCACCTAGATAAATAAAATTACAGCATTTTTCTAAAATAGGAATTCCATTGAAGAAAATATCAAAAGTAACATTATTCTGTTCCTTTGTATTTAGTTCGATTGTTACACCTTTTCTCAATAACTTAGAGAATCTACTTTCCATCGCTTTCTTTAACTCAGGCACTGAGTTATAACTGGTACTGAACTCATTTTTTATTGATGAAATCTGACTATAATAAATCAAATCAACCCCATTCTTATCTGGAATCGTGTACCAGTATTCATATATCATTTCCTCACATCCTTTCTCTTTAAAAACTTGGGGCAAGTTGCCCCAAGCATTCTTAATCAAAATCGATTCCATCATCTTCCATAGATACATTCTCCAATAAAGATGAATTACTATCTTCTATGATTACATCTTCCTCTACAGGCATTACAACCTCTTGTTGTGTTTCTATCACTTCTAGTTCTACTGATGTTGTATCTTCTATTTGACTTTTGCTAGATGCCTTACTATAATCAACCTTAGAAAAAGCATCTGTTGTTTCTTGGGACAATTGTAAGTCCGCAGAAGATTCAATAGATGCTTTTGTTACTTCGCCAGAGGTTGAATGCAATTCATTTTTTTCTTCTTGATTCTGTATAGCAGATGATATATTATCTGTGTACGGAGATAGTACGTCTAGGGGCAATTGGAGCCCTTGAGAAGCTATCTCCTTTATTTGACTTTTATTAAATGAACCACTATAATCAATTATAGATAAAGCATCTATTATTTCTCGGGGCAATTGTAAGCCCGCATGAGATTTAATAGATGCTTTTGTTTTATCGTTGCAGTAGAAAGTTTTATTTTCTTCAAATGTTCTACGCATAAACTCTTGAAAATCATTTCTCTCATAGATTGATGTAATTTCGTGAACTTCAATCATTTTTATATTTTTATCATATCTACATATTGCAATAACCGGTTTCTTCTGTATTTCCCCAACCTCATCTAGTAGGAATATTCTACTTGTATCCTGTACTAAACTATCAAATGCTAGATAACTTTTATCTAGCATCTCATTAATTCTACTCACAAAAGAATATCCAAGTTGGTGTTTTTCACGTAGTTTGATAACTGTTGAA
>ERZ1674056.117-NODE-117-length-8241-cov-4.543245_pt1 | contig 8241 bp, 9 predicted proteins | sample MGYA00581120_ERZ1674056 | MGnify/ENA primary metagenome ERZ1674056 (study PRJEB41354, sample SAMEA4873307) | human saliva metagenome | biome: human-associated habitat [ENVO:00009003]; feature: mouth environment [ENVO:08000002]; material: saliva material...
GTAAACCTCGTTATAATAAAGATAAGTAGTGGTCCACCTACAAGAGATGCAAAGACTGTTCCTGCTGTTGAGAATATTTTAAATCCTCCTATTGAAAAATTATTTGCCATTGATATTATGAATTTGAGATGATACCCATATAGTTTGCATTACCTACTGTGTCATTGTCGTCGGAATCATTTAACTCCTTCATTATTTCTCCAGTCTTTCCTTCTATCTTATTTTCTACCCAGTTTGACCCTTCATCTACCGCATAACCAACTGCTGCTCCTGCAAGACCTAAACCCAAAGACTTTCCAAAATTCTTAAAGCCTTCTTTCCATGCACCTGTTTTAGCAGCTTTTACAGCAGCAGTTTTCCCTCCCTGAGTGCTTGCTGCTTCAGCAAGAATATCTTGTTGTTCGAGTGCTGCTTGAATTGATTTATGCATTAGTTCCTCAGAAGATTCTTTATACATCTGTTCTGTTAATTCTGCAGAAGCAATAGAAGCTGCACTTGCACCATTTGATGTACGAGTAGCTACTTGAGATCCCCAAGTAGCAGCTTCCGCACTTGCATCAGCAGCTTGTGCTCCATAAGCAAAAGACTCCAAGCCTTTCATGTGTGCCTCTCCTGTTTTTGATGCTACCTGTGCATCTATCCTTGCAGCCTCACCCACTCCTGCCTTATTTGCTTTTACACGTGTAGTGATACTACTTTCAACAACAGACTCTCCAGTTCCTGCACCAGTAGTCATGACTGTGTTTTTTAAATTTCCCATAGGGTCATACTTTTGGTTGGATTTGTCCGTCTCACTAAAGTCAAAGCCTCCAAAGTTCAGTGCACCAGTGTAGAAGCCTACTGAGAGGGCTAAAGCAAAAGGATTGGCTCCTCCTGTAAGACCACTTATAGCACCTTGAATGAATTTACTTTTCAGCTGAACATATATTTCTGCTGCATTCATTGCTGAGATTCGCAAGGCAGCTTCTTTAGCCTGTTCAGGATTAACAATGATATTAATTAATCCTCCTGTTGTACAGAACATATAGGATCTATTCAGCAGGGCGTTTTTTTCTCTATTAAAACATTTATATGAAATTGATTCCAAGATGACTCCAGTGTGTTATCACAATCGTGGGCAACCCCTTTTATCCCTCTATAGCCTGCATAACCGGCTGCTAAAGTTCCAACAGCTATTGCTGCACCCACCATCCAACCTTCGATAGCTACAACAGATAGTAAGGCAATACCACCAGTTGCTACAGCAGCAGCGACTATTAAGGCTCCAACTGCAACACCAGCAAGAAATGTTAACAGACCTCCCCATTTCTTTATAGGCATTTTGCAAACAAATGTGTCAGAAATTTTTTTGTCATCAATATTCAGTAACGGCAGCTTTGAGGCAGTATTGATAACATTACCATCCTTATCAACTCTCCATATTTCTCGCGGTGTTCCGCAGGTCATATTAGTACAAACTACATTCGTACCATGTCTTACATAGGATTGTCCCATAATTTAAATTGTATTAGTCAGTCTTCGTATTTGTAAGTCGACACTCAAAGTGACATTATCAGTAACTTCTTCTATAACACTCAGTGAACCTTTCTGAAGGCATCGTTCAGCCTGATTAATCCAAGATTGTTGTGTAAAGTTGATGTTATACTGCGTAAAGCTATATTGTATCAAAGGTTTTATCTTCTCATCATATTCTTTGCGTATTGTCTCGTCAAAACGAGAATCTGGTGCATTTTTACCACTGCATTCCCATAACAATGTCCCATCTTCTTGAACCTCAGACTTTCGTTGTGTTTCCAAACTGAATTTGTTATCTGGGAAAAGGCGCGATGCATAAGGGATGGTATCATTCCCAACACATAGCTCGTCAGAAACTAAATGTTGACCAAAGAAAATAGAGTAAAAGGGATTGGCTATCAAACTCTCCATAAACTTATCATACTGGTATATTATCTTATCTTCCAGTTTGATGAGATTGTTCAGCGCATTACTTCCTGCCGTACCTTTCAGGAAGTTATATTTGTCCATTAGCTGTTTCTTCTCCTCATCCCATAATGCTGTAATTTCGTTATGATTGAGAACCTTTGTTATTAGTCCAGTGTCAGGGTCAATACCTATTATGGCATTGACCTTCATATTCTCTAATTCATTAATTAGGGTTATTGACTCAACATATTGTTCTGGAAAAATAAAAGGAATATCATCTTTCACACTGAAGGCAAAGCCCTGTGTTAATAGTTATCATAAAAAGCCAAACGATCAGTTGTATTTTTTTAGTTGAGTTCATAAGGATTCCAATTCTCATACCGCCCGCTCTATAAGTAACATCCTGTATTCCTTCAGGATAATGAAATGTAACATACTCCGACTCGTCAATATACTGCTGTACATACTTTTCCCCATTATTCCGTGTGCAGGTGTAAATCAGATTACCAATTGCCAACAACATTGCAACAAGACCGACACCCAGAAACCAGCCTATACCGCTCTTTCTCATAACATATTATCGTTGTATTGATAGGCCCACCAAATTACTCCTTTTCAAACCGTTCCTTGAACTCTTCCTTGCTCATCATATAGGTGAGATATAGTTCTACTGCTCTCTTGTAATAGTCAGGTCTGCTGAACGCATACTTAAATTGTTCCCCATAATAAGCATCTCTGAATTTTTGTAAATTATAATCAAAGTCTAACACTGGGACTGGGTTGGCTTTAGAACCATATCGAGGAGAGTTTAGTTCGTATTTGTTTATACAAGCTTTGATAGTCTTACGGTAACTTATATCATCCTCTACAACTGAACTTTGTCTACCCATATTCCGACGCTCTGGCTCAATAACGAATACACAGAAGTATTTCTTATAAATACTATCATAAAAAAGAATACTATCCGTTCTAATCCTTTCTGTTGAGTTCATTAGGACACCTGTCATTATACTCCCCGCTCTATAAGTAACATCCTTTATCCCTTCTGGAATATGCAATGTAACATACTCCGACTCGTCAATATACTGCTGTGCATACTTTTCCCCATTATTCCGTGTGCAGGTGTAAATCAGATTACCAATAGTCAACAACATTGCAACAAGCCCGACACCCAGAAACCAGCCTATACCGCTCTTTCTCATAACGTATTACCGTTGTATTGATAGCCCCTTCAAATTACTCCTTTTCAAACCGTTCCTTAAATTCTTCCTTACTCATCATATAAGTGAGGTATAGTTCAACAGCTCTCTTGTAATAGTCAGGTCTGCTGAACGCATATTCGTATTCCTTGTCATCATAAGCACTTCTTAATCGTTGTAAATCATAGTCATAGTCTAACACAGGGACAGGGTTTTCTTTAGAACCGTATCGAGGAGAGTTTAGTTCATATTTGTTTATACGAGCTTTGATGGTCTTACGATAACGTATATCCTTTACAACTATCTCGCCTTGCCTAAATGTCTCCCGACTCTCTGGCTCGATGACGAATACACAGAAATATTTCTTATAATATTTATCATAAAAAGCCAAACTATCAGTTCTGATTCTTTCAGTTGAGTTCATTAGGACACCTGTCATTATGCTCCCTGGTCCATAGCTGACATCCTTTGCTCCTTCTGGAATATGCAATGTAACATACTCCGACTCGTCAATATACTGCTGTGCATACTTTTCCCCATTATTCAGTGTACATGTGTAAATCAGATTACCAATTGCCAATAACATAGCAACAAGCCCGACACCTATAAACCAACCCATATTAATCTTTTTCATATATATTATCCTCGTATTGATACTACATTAATAGAGTTTGATTTATCATCTATATCTGCAAAGTCATTTTTTCTTGAAGCTTCTTTTTGATAATCATCGATATTATTATCAGCCACAATTCCAATTCCCACATTTACCGCAGCCCCTACAATTCCAGCAACAAATCCTTTCCCCTCAATTGCCTTGAAGTGCTTAGAATGTACAGCTGTCCTTATCGCGCCTTTTAATTGTGTATCCATATTTTTAGTTAAAACTCCCCATCCATATTGGATATAGCCAAAGGCTGTCTTTGTACCAGTCGTTATCATTGCAGGTGTATTTCGTATAGCAGGACCTGGATTCTTTAAAGTCTCAATTGTTGCTTTCTGTTCGTTTACGCCAATTTTATTTATGACAGCACCCACAATTGTTTTCGGAACACTTCCTGCTACATTGCTTCCTACCATAATACCAACTCCGACACCAGCAGCTCCAGCTCCACTTCCCAAACCAGCACCATAGGTTATAATTCCTGAGACTGTGTTCTTTGCAGTTGGTGATAGCTTCAAGCCCCAACTGAAGTATGAAGGTACAGCTAAAACTGCCGCACCAACAAGAGACACACCGCTTGATGCTGCAGTAATAGCAGTTATTGCACCCATAACAAACTGAGAACCCATCTTCCAATAAAAGGCATTCATATTACTGTCACTGATGGCTTTTGCAGCATCCATAGCTATCTGTTTATCTAATATTATATTGATAACGCCTTTATTCTTACATTTCATAAAAGATCTGTTCAGTAAGGCTGCGTTTTTATTAAAACTAACAGATGAGCTTTCAGCTGACCACGTCGACTCCAGAGTACAATCACAGGCATTTGCAATACTTATAATTCCCCCCACTCCAGAGATGACGGTTGCGCCTGCTGCTGCATACATAACGCCTGTTGCAGCCAAGGCAAGTCCTCCTGTGGCAACTGTTGCTACAACCAACGCACCTATACATATACCTGCAGCTAACGCTTCAAATCCTCCCCAATCCAGACATTTTTCCACACATTCAAAAGATTTGTCAATCTTTCGGTCTTCAACTGTCAGAAGAATCTTGGAACCATTTGAGTGGGCAACTGTTTTATCACCACGTGATGGTAATAACTTACGTGGTACACCGCATGTCATGTTTGAACAAATGACATAAGCTTCTGCAGGAATATACGATTCAGCCATATACTTATACTAATTTTCTCAGTTTAAAATCTGTTACAACTTCCAAGTTATTGGTAACTTCCTCTATGAATAAAACATCTGATTGGACAATGAAATTATATTTCGTGTTGATAACACATTTCTCTACCATAGAATAGTTATAGTCTGAAAACTTATATTGAATCGTTGGTTGAAACTTTTTCTCATAGGTCTCCTTAATCTGTGATAATGGTAAAGTGTCTTTGTTCATCTTGCTTTTTCTTTGAATGAGGACCATATTTGGTGACTCTTTCAGAATTTCCTGAGTAAAATCCAATTCAACAGCAATATCCTCAAAGAGCTGTGAGTTAAAGACTCGCTTATATGGGTCGAAGAGGTTTTTATCTGTAACCAAATATTTATCAAAGAATGTATTAACAAACAGTTTTGCATTAAACATCATACTCAAACTATCTAAGTTGTGAGCCTGTTCTTCTGCAACCTTAAGGAAATACTCCAACTTATCACGAGTATCTTCTTTTCGAATAAAATCGTATTTTTTTCTCAAAGAATCCTTACATTGGTCCCATTGTTTAATAATCTCATCATGGTTTAAAATCTGATTAACTTTGCCCGTCTGTTCGTCAATATCCAATAAAACATTAGAGAGTAGAGCTTTATCTACCTCCATCAGCAAATCAACTGATTCTTTTAGGGGTTGTGGAGTAGCATTTACAACGTTGTCTAACAAAGTTACTAAAAATAAACCTTCCTTATTATCAACATTTTGAACTACCTTAAAATCTTGATTAACCTGAGAATTATTAATAGAAACACCATTTAGGCGAGTTGCAGACATTTGTTCACACCTATACTTTAAGATGCGTTCAATATCTCTTTCTTTGTTACTATCCTCCTGTTCTATTACTATGTCTTTTCCTGTTTCTCTCTTTCTCCTTGCCGCTTCTATGACACGCTGCTTATACTGTTTTTGACGTTCAATAGACCGAAGCATAGCCTCAGCACTTCGTGTAGTGCCGAGGTCTGGGTCTGTTTTATCAATAATGTCTTCCTCTGTCAGTCCCAACGAAGATAACAGACGAAGTTCTTCTTCCTCCATTTTATTATTATATTTTTGGACATAAGCTGTAAACTGCTCATCGTTAGTGATAACTCTGTTGTTCTTACTAAAATAATCTTTGCCCATATTTTCCTTATTGTCCATAAAAACTCTTTTGCTTCCAATACCTAATTGATATTGACATTTTCTCCATTTATAGTAACGTTTAAGCCACCACCTTTAATGGTTACTCCTGTATTGTCAGCCTTCAAGCCCTTTGAAGCTCCTTCATCACTACCAATAGCAGCACTGGTAGTACCAACAACAGAAACTGTAGCTGCTTTAATCGTAATTTTACCTGAAGTTAGGTCTATATAAGTATCTTCGTCAATCTCCAAGCGAATATTTGTGGATCCCTTTAACTTTATATTACCAGCAGAATCCATTGTCAGGCAAGACGGTGCACTTTGTCCTTTTTCAGCAGCTCCAACATTTATAGAAGCATTGTCACCTACATTTACCGAATGAGTAGCTTTTGCATTCAATGTATAGTTACCTGCACCATCAAAAGTCATGCTTACGCCGCCCTTGTCATGCAGCGTGACACTTCCTTTAGAATCATCAAGTTTCAAGGAACTGCCGCTTCGTGTGGTGAGGCTCTTGCAGTTGTTGCCCTGTCCACCGCCACCACCAGTCGTCCCATTAAACAAGCTACCCATAACGTAAGGTCTTGCAGGGTCACCATGACGGAAACCGAGGAGAACTTGGTCACCTACCTCTGGGATAAATACAAAACCGCGGTTGCTTTTTACGTCACTACTACTACCACCATCAGGTGTCATCACACGCACCCAACTTGTCTGCATTCCATCTGTCTGCCAGTTCATACGTACACGCACACGGCCCTTACCCTCTGGGTCAGCATTGCTAAGCACAGTTGCCATCTGTGTTTCAGACAATGGCATACGCACCTTAGGACTTGGCATTGCCTTTATTGTTGCAGGGATAGCCTTGAAGCGGTTCTTGTAGTAGCTGCCTTGACTCACCTCATGGGTAATCTCGATGATGATAAAGTCACCCAAACTTTCTTCTGATAAGTTTCCTACACGTTCCAAGAACGAGCTGTAGAGACTTATAACGGAACCTACACGCAAGGTTGGCACCTGACTCTCAGCTGTGATATAATGTGTCTCAGCCGTCTCAGCCGCTTGCTTACGCCCCATGTAGTTAACGAGTTCCGTCTCATTGCTGATACGTGGCAGCGCATGCTGTCTTGCAGGTTTTGAGAACATACCTAATGATGCACGGAAAGCCTCACCTGCAAGTTTGTCATGACCATATGCCAAGTCTGGTGTCATACGCTGCATCTCACGGTCAGCACCAGAGTGATAAGAGAACACCTGCTCAGAGCGTGCGAGGGTCTGTAAACCAATGTCAAGTGAAGACAGTGTTGTTCCATATTCTAATCTTATAGGGTCAGCCAATTTCCTTGGTTTACCAAAGATGAGTTTAGTTCCATCGAAATACATCCACTCCTGATACTGATGAGCAAGACGACGGATAAAGTCGAAGTCCGACTCTTCATACTGGCAGATAAAGTCTTTGGTTTCCTTGAATGCAGGATTCAACTCTAATTGCACCTTAGCTTGTTCGCACAGCTTTTTCACTACATCCCCAATGGTTCTATCATTCCATGAGAAGCAGCTGTGTGCAGTCTCCATTCTGTAAGTAGCAGAGTAGCCAGAAACGATGATACATCCAAAGTCACTTCCTTCTCTGTGTAGCTGTACATTTGTCACCACACCAACAAAGATAGGAGTATTTGCAGCCTTTACAACGATGCTTTCACCCAGCCACTTTTTACTGTTCTCGCTGATGTTATGTACATATCTATTGCCACCAGATTCAAGTTCAACAGACATTTGGAATCGGTGGTGTTTACCTATATTTTGTTCGATTTGTAGAGAAATAAAAGAAGAAAGAGTCTTCTTTCCTATGCTGATAGTGATGGGGTTGAAAGGAATTGACATGGGTTGTTTGTTTTGAAAATTAAAAGCTAATTGGCTTATACGGCATTACATTTAGAATCTCAAGGGAAAGCAATCGGAGTATGTAGGATAGTAAAGTTCCCCCTCGCTTGAGTAAGAAACGAAAAAGAACTATGCCGAGTACGAAGGCTCAGCATAGTCCTGATGTTTCTCAGACTTATGTGCGAGGCCAACGGTTGTCGAGCTCAGCATTGCCTACGGTGATATTCTC
>ERZ1674056.121-NODE-121-length-7829-cov-3.756753_pt1 | contig 7829 bp, 5 predicted proteins | sample MGYA00581120_ERZ1674056 | MGnify/ENA primary metagenome ERZ1674056 (study PRJEB41354, sample SAMEA4873307) | human saliva metagenome | biome: human-associated habitat [ENVO:00009003]; feature: mouth environment [ENVO:08000002]; material: saliva material...
TCCCATAATGCTTATGCGCGTATAGAAGAGATTCAAGAAGCTGTATTACAGTATGCTGAAAATCGCCTTATTTTATGTATGCTTGGTCCTACAGCTAAAATTTTATCCTATAATCTTTTTAAGAAGGGTTATCGGGTTCTAGATATTGGTCATATTGATTCAGAGTATGAATGGATGAAAATGGGAGTTGATACAAAGGTTAAATTTAATCACAAGCATACTGCGGAACATAATTTTGATCAAGATATTGAATTTATAGAGGATGAGACATATAATAGTCAAGTGGTTACTGTCTTATCGTAATGAAGTACCTTAAACTTAAAGGAGATAAAATGTTAGAAGATAAAAAAGCTGTAGTTTTCGCAGGTGATTACGCTTATATTCGACAGATTGAGACAGCCATGAAATCACTTTGCAGACATAACAGCCATTTGAAGGTATATATCTTAAATCAAGATATTCCTCAGGAATGGTTTAGTAGATTGAGAGTCTATTTAGAAGAAATGGGAGGAGACTTGATTGATTGCAAGCTCATTGGGCAACAGTTCCAAATGAATTGGTCAAATAAACTACCTCATATCAATCATATGACTTTTGCACGTTATTTTATTCCAGATTTTGTTAAAGAAGATAAAGTGCTCTATCTTGATAGTGATTTAGTGGTAACGGGTGATTTGACATACTTATTTGAAGTAGACTTGGGTGAGAATTATCTAGCTGCAGCACGCTCTTGTTTTGGAGCAGGTGTTGGTTTTAATGCAGGAGTTCTATTGATAGACAATAAAAAATGGAAATCAAATAATATTCGTCAGCAGTTAGTTGAATTAACTGAGAAAGAACATGAAAATGTGGGAGAAGGAGATCAGTCTATTCTCAATATTCTTTTTCAAAATAGTTATTATCGGTTAGATGATAACTATAATTTTCAAATAGGTTTCGATGCTGGTGCAGCCGAAAAGAATCATGCTTTTATTTTTGAAATTCCTCTGACTCCCCTTCCTAAAATTTTGCACTATATTTCTCCTGATAAACCGTGGAAGCAGTTTTCTGTTGGACGTCTGAGAGAAGAGTGGTGGAAATACTCTTTTATGGAATGGAGTTATATAGTATCTAGCTGGAAAGAAAAGGGTCTTTTTTACTCTGCAGATATTTATAAACCAAAATTAACTTGTATGAATTTAACTAATTCTTGGTGTGTAGAAAAAATTGATTATCTAGTTGAACAATTACCAGAAGTACATTTTTATATTGCTGCTCATACTTTTATGTCGGATGAATTAAAGAGATTATCTAAGTTTCAAAATGTGACTCTTTATCCTAATTCTTTTCCTATTTTGGTGGAAAAACTTCTAAAGAGTTCAGATATTTATTTAGATTTAAATTTAGATCAGAAACTAGTATATATCTATGATTTGGTGAAAAAATATAATAAACCTATGCTTAGTTTTGAAAGTAGTCGATACCAAGAACTTTCGGATAGTGACTATGATGGTCTTTATAGCAATAGTACTCCGGTAGAATTAGTTAATGCAATTAGAAACTATATCCAAGATAAATAATCCATGATAGAATAATTAGTTACTTACCTTGAAAGTTTATGATAACGACCTTTTAAATTGGATAAGAAAGTATTATTTATGATGTTTTGTTACTCATTTTAGCTGGATTGGATTAGATATTTCAGTTACGCGTGTTAGATTTATCAATCTTTTAAAGGATTATAAGCAAATTTTAGAATACTATCAATTAACAGATATTGAGGAATATAAAAATATTTGTTTTAGATTAGATCTGTTTTTTGAAGCAGAAAAAAGAACTAAAGTATGATATTTCTCTTTTTATAACTAAGAGAGGAGTATCAAGTTGTTAAGAGAAAGAGAGTATAACGTGGGAAAAACTTACTCATCAATAGCAGTAAAAAAAGGGTTAGCTAGCTTATTTCTGTTGTTTATTTATGTACTAGGAAGTCGACTTACTCTTCCTTTTGTTGATTTGAATAGTAGAGATTTTTTAGGTGGGTCAACGGCATACTTGGCGTTTTCAACGGCACTTTTAGGAGGTAATCTAAGGAGTTTGTCCATATTCTCTATAGGATTATCACCATGGATGTCATCAATGATTCTATGGCAGTTACTCTCTTTTTCTAAGAAATTAAATATTACTTCCGTAGCAGTAGAAGTTCAAGATAGAAGAAAGATGTATTTAACATTGGTCATTGCCTTGATTCAATCATTAGCGCTCTCATTGAATTTACCGATACAACATCTTTATTCCTCTTTGTTGGTGATTATAATGAATACCTTATTATTAATATCAGGAGCCTTCTTTCTTATATGGTTATCAGATTTAAATGCTCGACTTGGAGTAGGTGGTTCTGTGGTTATTTTATTAGCTAGTATTATTTTAAATATTCCACAAGATGTTTTAAATACTCTTCAGATTGTTCGAATTTCTACGGGAATTATATTGCTTATTATATTGAGTAGCATTGTACTAACTTATATGATGGTACTCATGTATAGAGCGCGTTATCGTATACCCGTTCATAAGATTGGCTTACGTAGCCGATTTAAGCGCTATTCTTATTTTGAAATAATGTTAAATCCTGCTGGTGGGATGCCGTTTATGTATGTTATGAGTTTTTTAAGTTTACCGACCTATATCTTTTTACTATTGCAGACCCTTTTTCCTCAGACTTCTATCTTTTATGAAATATCTTCTGAGTATGGAATTGGAAAACCATTATGGATTTATTCATATATTACCATGATTTTTTTGTTTAGTATTGCTTTTTCTTTTGTAAATATGAGTGGTGATCAAATCTCAGATCGGATGAAGAAGTCTGGGGAGTATATATATGGAGTTTATCCAGGAGAGGAAACAAGTCGTTTTATTAATCGATTAGTATTTCGTTTTTCGATTATAGGTGGGACCTTTAATGTGTTTATGGCAGGAACTCCAATGTTATTAGTTTTATCGGATGAGAAGTTGCTAAAAATTGCTATGATTCCAGGTTTATTTATGATGTTTGGTGGTATGATTTTCACAATCAAAGATGAAATGAAGGCTTTGAGACTAAATGAAACCTATAAACCCTTGATTTAGGAGGCTTTTATGTATTATTTTATTCCAGCCTGGTATGGTTCAAACCGTCAATGGCACGCTGATTTGACTCCATGGTATTATTCTCACTTTAAACTTGAATTTGATGATACTTTCAATCAAATTAGGCTTTTTCAAAGACAAGGACTATCATCCCGGCTATTAGTATTAGCCTATCAGCCACATTTACGTTACTTTTTACATAGACATGGTGTCTTAGAGACAGAAGTCTATTCTATCTTTGATGATCTGCAAGACTTGCATGATATACACACCCAGGTTCTTAATATGAGAGATATAGAGTGGGATAGTGATTGTCAATTTCTCTATAGTCCATTTGCAATAGTAGTTCAAAAAAATGGTAAAAAATATGCTAAAGTGGAGCATGGTGTAGAAGGATTTATCAGTGAAATCCAATATTTTGACCTCGATGGACAGATAAGTAAGAATTATATTATGGATGATCGTGGCTTTGTATCGAGTGTCATTTATTTTGATAATGGACAGCCTACCTATCAAGACTATTTGGATCCTAAAGGTATCTGGAGATTTAGGGAGCATTTAAACGAGGGAGGACGAGTAGAGGTAAATCCAATATTTGGTTACCGTTTTAAACAGCTTCACTATACTGATATGAGTCAACTAGTTACAGAATATTTTGATAAGTATCTACAAAAGCAACAGAAAAAACAGGATATTTTCATCATCCCTTCTCACCCCCATCATGACCAATTTGTCTTAAGTTGCTTACCGAGTGATACAGCTAAAATTTTGAGCCTGTTTATTAACCGGAACTCTCAAGCTAGTTTTAAAGACCTAGCTCCATCATTTGATCAGGTAGATGTAGTCTTAGTGGATAGAGAGGATAGTTTACAACTATTGCGGGAACTATATCCTACACTATCAGATAAGTTTTATCATCTCTCGCCTTTTGATACGCGTTTACGACTAGGTAGAAGTCAGACTCGAAAAGAATCGATTATTTACTATCAATTAGATTTTTCTCAAGGAATTGATAGAAAAGGCCTATTTCATGTTTTATCATTTATTGCTGAAACCAAAAATACAGAGGTTATTTTTGGGGCCTTTGCTGCTAGTCAGGAACAAATGGAAGAAGTGGAATCACTTGTCAATGAAATTATTCAGGAACAAATCCATACGGATAGTTTAGAAAAAGGTCTAGATTATGGTGGGGCAGAAAATCCTTTAGAAGAAAATCAAGAGCAGGAACTACGTTTTCAATTTGTCAATATGAATGACGAGCTGGATTTGATTAAGACACTAGAGTTTGTTCGTTTGATTGTGGATCTTAATAAACAACCCCACCTCTATACTCAAATCGCAGGTATTAGTGCGGGAATTCCTCAAATTAATCAGGTCGAAACCGTCTATGTAGAACATTTGAAAAATGGTTATTTAATTTCAGATGTGACAGAATTTTCCAAGGCGGCACATTACTATACAGATAGACTAAAAGAGTGGAATCAAGCTCTAGTATACTCTATTGATAAAATCAAGGAACATACTGGTCAACGATTCTTAGATAAACTGCATCACTGGATTGAGGAGGTTACAGATGTCAAAGGACTATAAAATCCTACAGATAGGAATTGATAATTGGGCTCATCATTATGAAATTCCTGAAAATATGGATTGGTATTATTTCTGTCCCAACTCACCGCTAGCTCTTCGTAAAATGATGGAAATGGATAGCATCAAAAAGTTTCATGCAATTTTGATAGAGGATGGTCAGTATTTATCTGATTTACTACCTTTTATTCATCATATTGAGCCCTATACTCTTTTTTATGGCCAAGATTTTAAAACGACAGATTTAGGTATTCTTGATTTATTAAAAAAGCGGTGTGCTCGGGCTGTAGATTTTTCGAATCCCCAGCAATTACTAAATGATTTATCAACTTCTCTCTTTGGTGGGGGGTATGGAGATAAATTATTCCCATTTGGAATCCAAATTCACCCTTCATTTGAAGGTTCTATTGCTTATCAAGGATTGGAGTATGTGACCCTAGAAGGACATTTTGGAGATGATTTCCAACAACTGGCTTACTGGTCTGATAATTTTATAGTGTATAAAAACTTGCCTATAGAGTTATGGTTAGAGTATGAAAAACAAGGCGATTGTGAGATACGATTTGTCATCCGTAAAATTTGGGCAGGAGGAGTTGATGACTTTTTTGAAGAGGAAATTTATAGTGAAGACAATCTTCAGAAAGCTATTATTGTGAATAGTAAAGAGATAAATTTTTATATAACGGTATCCATTGAAGCACGTGGTAAAGGGCAACTTCAACTAGGAAATCTTCACCAGCGTTGGAGTCGCAAACAATTCGGGAAGTTTGTCCTTGGTGGAAATATTTTACATGATAGAAAGCGCGATGAAATTAATTACTTCTTCCATCCAGGTGATTTCAAGCCGCCTTTAGCTGTTTATTTTTCAGGTTTTCGTCCTGCCGAGGGATTCGAGGGATATTGGATGATGAAAAATTTAGGATGTCCTTTTCTTTTATTCTCAGATCCTCGTCTTGAGGGTGGAGCCTTTTACCTTGGAAGTCAAGAATTAGAGAATAAGATTAAGGAAACCATCCAATATTATTTGGATTATCTTGGTTTGACATCTAAAGATTTGATTTTATCAGGTTTATCAATGGGGACTTTTCCATCGCTCTATTACGGAGCCACTTTTGAACCTCGTGCAGTTATAGTCGGGAAGCCATTAGCTAATATTGGGACTATTGCAAGGAGAGGGCGTTTAGAGGCGCCAGGTGTATTTCATAGCGCTTTTGATGTTCTGAGACATCAGACGGGTGGAGTTAGTTCCCAACATATGGAAGATTTGGATCAAATTTTTTGGAATGCTTTTAAAAAGGCTGATTTCACCCAGACAACTTTTGGTCTTTCCTATATGAAGGATGAAGATATGGACAATAAAGCCTACAATCAGTTAGTAGAACATCTTTGTTATACCGGGGCTAAAATTTTATCTAAAGGTACAGATGGACGACATAATGATGATACAAATACTAATGTGGCTTGGTTTCTACATTTTTATCGCATGATTTTGGAATCAGATTTTGGAAGAGGAAGTCAATGATTATTAAACAAAGACAAGAAATTAATTGGGGTGAAGTAGGAGGAACGTATAGATATGGGTCAACTGTATCGTTTTCCCACGATAAAAGCGTTAGATTATATAATTCCCTATTGCCATCTGGAGAGATTCTCAAAACTTGGTTTTCCAGTGTGAACTATCAAGCATTTAGAACTCAGCCCAATCTTCCTTTACTTAAAAGAAAACAGGATTATCAATTATGTATGGATTTTGAATGCCATCCTACAAATGGAGTCTATACAAAGATTTCCTTTTTTGATAGATATGGGGATGTGATTGAAGAAAAAATTGAAAAAGTGAAGGTCTTTGATTTTACCTATCCTGATGATACCTATACCTATCAAGTCTCCCTTCTAAGTGCTGGTTTTGAATCCTTAGATTTCTATTCTTTTTCTATTAAGGAGTTAAATCGTGTTTAAAGTTTTTTATCAAGATTTTCAACTTCGGAAAGTTAAAAGAATTTTAAGAAAGATTAATGCCCTTAAAGGGGAGATGGAGTCTTTATCAGACAACGAATTAGCGACAAAAACAGTGGAATTTCGCCAACGTCTTGCTGAGGGGGCCACTCTCGATGACCTGTTGGTAGAAGCTTTTGCTGTTGTTCGTGAAGCGGATAGACGCGTATTGAGAATGTTCCCTTATGATGTCCAGGTCATGGGAGGAATTGTGATCCATCAGGGAAATGTTGCTGAGATGAATACAGGTGAAGGGAAAACCTTGACAGCCACTATGCCTGTTTATCTCAATGCCCTGACAGGTAAAGGTACCATGCTGATTACCACTAATGACTATCTAGCTAAACGTGATGCTGAAGAAATGGGACAAGTGTATCGCTTCTTAGGTTTGACAATTGGTGTACCTTTAACAGATGATCCTCAAGATGAGTTAAGCGTGGAAGAGAAGAAAAAGATTTATGAATCTGATATCATTTATACAACTAATGGAGCTTTAGGGTTCGATTATTTGGGTGACAATCTTGCTTCCAATGAAAAGGGGAAATTTTTACGTCCTTTTGATTACGTCATTATTGACGAGATTGATGATATCTTGCTGGATAGTGCCCAGACACCTCTTATCATTGCAGGAGCTCCTCGGGTTCAATCTAACCACTACGGTATTATTGATACGCTGGTAACGACTTTGGTAGAAGGGGAGGATTATATCTTTAAAGAGGAAAAGGGTGAAGTCTGGCTCACTACCAAGGGGGCTAAAACTGCAGAAAGCTTTTTAGGAATAGATCATTTTTACAAGGAAGAACATGCGGTTTTTGCTCGCCATTTAGTCTATGCTATACGAGCCCATAAACTCTATACAAAAGACAAGGACTATGTCATTCGTGGGGATGAAATGGTACTGGTAGATAAGGGAACAGGTCGTCTAATGGAGATGACCAAACTACAAGGAGGCCTCCATCAGGCCATTGAGGCAAAGGAACATGTCAAATTATCTCCAGAGACAAGGGCTATGGCTTCTATCACCTATCAGAGCCTTTTTAAGATGTTCAATAAGATATCTGGGATGACAGGGACAGGTAAGGTTGCAGAAAAAGAGTTTATTGAAACCTACAATATGTCTGTAGTGCGCATTCCAACCAATC
>ERZ1674056.122-NODE-122-length-7768-cov-3.707377_pt1 | contig 7768 bp, 6 predicted proteins | sample MGYA00581120_ERZ1674056 | MGnify/ENA primary metagenome ERZ1674056 (study PRJEB41354, sample SAMEA4873307) | human saliva metagenome | biome: human-associated habitat [ENVO:00009003]; feature: mouth environment [ENVO:08000002]; material: saliva material...
ACAGTTTCTGGTAAATGGTACTACGCCTATAGTTCAGGAGTTTTAGCAGTAAACACCACTACACCAGATGGCTATACAGTCAATACCAATGGTGAGTGGGTAGGATAAGGATGAGAAAAGGAATTTGAAATCATGAAAAATAAAAAAATATTAGTTAGTTCTTTATTAGCAGGCTCGTTGTTATCAGTGGGTCTTATGACTTCTAAACCAATGGAGGTTCATGCCTTAACAGATATGAGTGTAAAAGATACTCAAAATCCCTTGAAAATCACCTTGATAGAGACAGGAGAAATAACTATACTATTGGTTGACCTTCAAAGAAGTTCTACAACTAATGATAATACATATCTTAATTTTGATCTAGTTAATGAAGATACTGGAGAACTTGCTTCTTCATACCCTTTTGGAAGATTTGGAGGAAGTAATAGAATAAGACAGGGAATTAATATACTCCCAGTCAAAGATGGGAACTACCATCTAGATATCTACAGTTCAGATGATTTTGGAAAACGTTACTTCGGACGTTCAGAAGTTTTTAAAATCTCTGGATATAAATATTATCCGATTACGAAGGTAGAAAAATCAAAAGCGACTGAAACTCCAAAACCAGCTACTAACTCTACCTCAGGTCAGACTGGCTGGTCAGGTTCTTCTTACTACAAAGCTGGTGTTAAAGTAGTCAATCAATGGATTTTTGATGTTCAGTACAATTCTTACTTCTACCTAAATGCTTCAGGTAACTTTGTTCAAAATGCTTGGTCAGGAAGTTATTACCTCAAATCAGGTGGCTACATGGCTAAGAGCGAGTGGATTTATGACAATAACTATAAATCATACTATTACTTGACAGCAGAGGGTAGCTATGCACGTAATACCTGGGCTGGAAGTTACTACCTTAAATCAGATGGTAAAATGGCCAAGAGTGAGTGGATTTATGATAGTAGCTACCAATCTTACTATTACTTAACGTCAGAAGGAAGCTATGCTCGTAACACATGGGTAGGTGACTACTATCTCAAATCGAATGGTAAGATGGCAGTCAACGAACGTACCCCAGATGGCTACAAAGTAGATGGCTCAGGTAAGTGGGTAAAATAAGGAATTAGAGTTCAATATGGAAAATGTAATTGGTAAATTAAAAAGCTTATTTGAAACCAAACGTAAGGAGAGCATTGCAGGTTTAGTTGTAATTGCACTAGTGTTAATTTTTGGAATAAAGAAATTAACGACTGATCCCTTAGATGGAACTTATGAAATTTTAACAAAACGTGATCATTTAGTCATGGTGATTAAAGGAAATGCTGGGACCGTCACCTCTGAGGATTCAGACGGAGACAAAGAACAAAGACTAGTGAAAATTGATAAACAAAAGAAAGAATTGACAATCACAGACACTAAAGGAAGAAATTTAGGAAAAACAAAATATATGTTAAAAGATAAGGAACTTTATCTTCAAGAGCCAGATCAAACCTTTAACCGAGTAAAATAGACTACACATTAAAAGCTTACCTCAGTACCCTAAAAGTTACTGGGGTAAGAAATTGTATATAGGGAGAATATGAATGAAATTTAAAAAATTAATAACTCTAGCTAGTTTAGTAGGATTGATTACTTTCTTATTGCCAGTTGTTTCATCGGGTAATCAGTTTATACATCCATTAAGTGAACATGTTTCAGAATATTTAGATGCACCATTATGGTATTTATTTTTGATTTGGTATGGTGCATTTGTGATTACTTTTTTATTGTCTTTAGTAATTGGCAAAGGAAGGGTGCTTCAAATTATTACATCTATTATAGTTATTCTAGTAAGTTTATTCGGAATTTTTGTTCATTTTTCAATAACAAAAGAATTGGTTGGAAGATCGGATTTAGGTTTTGGAGCGATTCTATATTATGTCTGTGTTTTGATAAATATTTTTGCAGCAATAATGGTCATAAAAGGTGATAAAGCTATTAGTGAAAAAATGAATTAAATAATTTCATTTCAGTAGTAGTTGGGATGAATGTGATAGTAGACATTCTGTGTTATATAGTGATAAGAGAGGTTTTAGGTTAAAATGAAAAAAATTTTATTTCGCTTTCCATTTTGGTATTATTTAAATCCAATTAATTTTTTAGGTGTAGGTGTATTAGGTTTTATCACCTATTACAATACTGTAAGAATATTTTCAGAAATTGCTGAGTTTGAGAAATTTAATGTTGCTCATTCACATAATCAGTTTTTTGTAATATTAGGTATTGTGTTCCATATTATTTGGGCAATTTTAAATGTTTTATTATATCCGTATGTATTTTCTTACATTTTTAAAGTAGTCTCAAATATTATCCCAAAAGGATTTTTCTTCAGTTTAATGTTTAAGCAAATAGGTGCGGCCTATAGAGAAGAAATGGATAAAGGGGATATTTATTTAAAACATAGAATCTATTATGATTATCGTGGATATCCTACATCCATTGAACCAGTATATGATAGAGCAATTGATCGTGCACTTGACGCAGTTAGTGGAATGTTTGCGATTCAGTTTGGAATTAGGGTTGTGTGTATTAGTCTTGGGATAGTAGCTTTATTTGCATCATGGTATTTTACCATCTTTTATGGTTGGTTCTTTGCTATTAAATATAATCGTGAACATCCTATCAAAAAAAAGAGTCAAAATGAAGCAGTAAAAATGCCTTCAATGCAAAAAGTGAATCAAACTCCTGAAGTACAGGGGAGTGAATTAGATTATGAAAGTCCAATATCTAGTAATCATAGAAGTCAAGAAATGTCTTCGCAAAAAAGAAAAGTGTCTGATTTATTAACTCAAGAAAGGGTAGAAAAGGTTGGGAATATTTTGGAAAAACTGCTCTCAATCTTAATTAGAATTAGTATTGGATTTTTCAAAGTTTTAGGAAAAGTTGTATTGTTTACTTTTAAAGTTACGGGGGGAATTGCTAGAGGTATTGAGCATTCTGTGGAAGATTCAATCAGAAGAATGTTTTAGTCAGTTAAATATAAACTTAAATATTACATAAAACCGATAGATAGATTAATAAATGATAAAATCTAAATGAAATGATATCTATAAGTCATTTTATTTAGATTTTTCATGGTTTAGAAAGATATTAGAAAAATGACAACATATAAAGTAGGAACAAGTTTTACTGCATGGTCTTTTTGGGAAGCTTATTCGAAGGCTAACGATGGGGATATTCTTGCATTTGAAGAAGGTTATATGCTTGAACTACCCGCAGGAAGACACTATAAGATAGAAAAAAGCATAAAAATAGTTGGGAAAATTTCTGGGACCGAAGGTGGAGGAACGCTTTATCACAATACTATAGCAGCGACTCTGCAAATTATGAACGGCGTTACAGTTCAGTTTGAAAATATTTGGTTTCAAGTAGATGACCACCGTTGTGCGTTAGTAATAAAGGGTAATTCAAATGTAGTTCTAAATACTGTATACTTTAATGAACAATTAGAAAATAAAAAAGTTTTCATATTGGTTGAAGGTAAGTCAAAATTGTTAATCGAAAATGCAGGCAATCAATTATATAATGGTTCTCACAGCACAACATCAATTAAAGTTAGTAATTCTACTCTAGAACTAAAGCATGCTGAGTTAAATATAAAATTGAATGCAGATAAGGGCTCTTCTATTCAAATGGAAAATACAGTGATTGAGAGATGGGGTTCTAATATATTAAATATAAAAGATTCATCAGTAACTTTCATAAATACCGTCTTAAAAGGGGGGGACGCTGAACAAGAATACCCTGCTGTTTTTTTAAGTCGTTCGACTGCAAAATTACAAAATACAGAAGTCATTCAACCGTTGTATCAAGCAGCTGTTTGTTTAAAAAATAGTTCTAGTCTTGAATCAACTGGAGATTCTTTGACATCAATAAGGGCAATTAGTAGTCGAGTCTGTATAGAGCAAACGGTCATTAGGGAATCTCTTATGTTAGAATCAAATTCATTTTGTAGAGTTAGTGACTATGTTGACATCAAAGGGGAGAACGAGGAAAAAGTTGATATTTATTGTTGGGCTTCTGTCTTAATAGCAAATACAATAAAATTAAATCGTATTGTTAAACCCAATATTCGGCTTTCAAAGAATTCATACTTAATTGCGGATACTATTCTTGAAGAATTTGAAAATACGGATGGTATAATATGGGATATTTCAGATGATAGCTGTAAAATTTTGAATGAAGAGAGTACAAATTCAGAACTACAAGAGGAAATCAGTGAGACTATCGAACGCAATTATGAGGAAGAACTGTATAGCTTGATTGGTTTAAATAATGTAAAAAAAGAAGTTCAAAAATTATTAAGAACAGTAGAATTCAATCAAAAAAGATTATCAGAAGGTCTTCCAATTCAAGAACAATCTCTACATTCGGTTTTTACAGGAAATCCTGGTACAGGGAAGACAACAGTAGCAAGATTGTTAGGTAGAGTTCTCTTTGACAGAGGTGTTCTCCCTGGAGATGAATTTAAATTTATTGAGGTTTCTGAGTCGGATCTTATTGCAACTCATATTGGTGAGACAGCAGTACAAACGCAAGCAATATTGGAAAAGGCTAAAGGTGGTATTCTTTTTATTGATGAAGCATATACTTTAAATAAAGGAAAATCATCTCAACATAATTTTGGACTAGAGGCTATAAATACGATACTCAAGTATATGGAAGATTACCGCAATGAGATTATGATTATATTTGCGGGGTACACTAAAGAAATGGAACAGTTTTTTGAAACAAATCCTGGATTAAAGTCACGTGTACCAAATACATTCTTCTTTGAGGACTATTCTGGTGATGAAATTGTCGAAATGGGATTGAAAAATCTTCAGAAATCTTCGTATCAACTTGAAGACGAAGCTTATTATGCTATGAGAGTCAAGCAGGCCTATAGTCGCTCGTTAGATCATAGTAATGGACGATGGATTCGAAATTTTAATGAACACTTAATGAGAGCTTTAGCTAATCGTGTTGTTGAGACGCAGGTTGATGACTATGTGACAATTATCAATGATGATATAGATGATATTCTTCTTCAAGGCACTCAAAAACCAGAAGAAAATCAAAAAGATGCTTTGGAACAACTACAAAACTTGATAGGAATAGAGAAAGTTAAAAAACAGGTTGAACAATTTATTTCATTAGCAGAGTTGAATAAGAAGAGGGAAGAACAAGGCGCTGCTGTAAGCGAGTTCTCACTTCATTCCTTATTCTTGGGAAATCCAGGGACTGGAAAAACTACCGTAGCTCGTATCGTAGGAAAAATTCTGTATCAAAAGGGAATTATTCCTCAAAATAAATTCATAGAGGTATCTCGTAGCGATTTAGTAGCTGGGTATGTAGGGCAAACGGCTATCAAGACGCAGGAAGTATTGAAATCTGCTTTAGGAGGAGTTTTGTTCATTGATGAAGCATACACGCTATCAAATTCTAATGAAGATCGATTTGGTAAAGAAGCAATTGATGAGATTCTTAAATTCATGGAAGATCATAGAAGAGATATTGTCATTATCTTTGCTGGATATACAAAGGAAATGGAAGAATTTCTCTCAGTAAATTCAGGACTACCAAGCCGAATTCCAAATACTTTTGATTTTGAAGATTATACAGCAGATGAAATTATTCAAATTGGTTTATTAGGATTAAACAATCAAGGATACTTTATCGATGTGGACTATTATACTCAAACTATTAAATCTTTGTATAACAAAATCAATGATTGTAGTAATGGTCGCTGGATTAGAAATATTAATGAAAAAATCATTAAGAATTTATCGATTAGAGTATCACGTGAGAACGTGACTGATTTGTCGACAATAGATAAAATCGATATTGAGAGAATGATGCTAGAATATGAGAGATTATAAAAATATGGAAAATCGTTTGAAATTACTAAACAAACTACTGGTGGTTATTTGTTCTATATTAGGTTTGTTTTCACTAGTGAATTCAGCCCAAGCTGACAGTACTGACTACAACCAACTATTGCCACAAATCACTGAGAAGTGGGAGAGTAAACATCTATTTGAAAATAATATTAATAGACTTGGTTACGCTTTGAAGGATATTGACAAAAATGGGACGGATGAGTTATTAATCGGTCTGACCAATGGTGAAAAATGGGAACTGTTTGAAGTCTATTATATGAATGGTAATACTCCAACTCCCTTATTTGATAGATTTTGGGATACAAGCCATAGAATGGGGACAGTTATTAATATCTACACAGATGGCAGTATTATAGTGTTCGAAAGTTCTCCAGGGATTATGTCATATAGATTGTTCCAACTTTCTAAAGAAAATAAGGAGCCAACTTTAATTAAAAAAGATGAATTCAGAGCAGGAGAAGGTAATCTGGATGACTTAAATCTTGATTCTAAAACAAAAATAGATACCTCAACTATTGAATATACTTCTCTAAATCTCCCAATCATAGGAGATAATATGGATCCGAATCCTCCTATGCCTAAGTCCCTTGTCGATGCTAAAATTGGAGATGAAATTCCTTTCCCATCTGAATTAGTGGGTACTTGGATTAATAAAGAACCTAATAAGGGTACTAAGCCTGGTAGAGCTTCATCACTTATTTTAGGAGAGGATGGAAGCTACACTGGAACCTTTAAAGATGGAGATATTAGAGGAAAATTATCTCGACTTAAAAAAGTGAGTGAGAACGGATTTATTGTCTTAAAAGAGAACAATGACGGAGAAGCTTTCTTTTTTAGTGTAGGTTTAGGAGCAGTTTTGCCTCCTGGTGAGCGAATTGATTTTGGGATGGTATTGGAGGGGCGGAATTTATACAATGCCTCATGGTTAGTCAAAGAAGGAGATGAAGACTATTCTAAGCCCACCATGCTAGCAACTTTTGTAAATCCAAATTATGGTCCCAAGAAAGTTGAGAAAAAGGTAGAAAAAGAAGTAGCGAAACAAGGAGATACAGTGCCAGAATCAACTCAAGACAGTAGTGAGGAGATAAAGCCAGAACAAAAACTATTCGGAAACATTCCAGTGTTTGCCATTGTTGCAGGAGCTGGACTCGTTCTTGTTTTAATCCTTGCTATATTTTTGTTTAAAAAATAAGATTTTATAAAATCCTTATGATTTACTATTAGATAAAAAACCTCAAGAACTAGGGTTGAAAGCTAGTTCTTGAGGTTTTTAGGTTATTCGATTTAGAGTGACTCTCAACTATCAAACTGGACTTCTTCTAGGAGATAGTCGATAAAGCGTTCGCCCATCTTAGATAGACTGGTTTTCTCATGCTGGATATAGACCAGTTCAATGGGATCATCAATATCAAGTGGGATAGAAACGATATTGTCTCCGTTGAGGTTGCTGTTCAAAATTCCTGTTGCAATCGTGTATCCATCCAGACCAATCAAGAGATTAAAGAGGGTGGCACGGTCACTAACCACAATGGATTTCTTGTGGTGCTCTTGAGAAAGAATCTCTTCTGAGAAGTAGAAGGAGTTGTGTGTCCCTTGGTCATAGCTGAGGTAAGGGAAATTCTCCAAATCAGAGAGTTTCACCTTGTCTTTCTTTGCCAGAGGATTAGTCTTGCTGACAAAGATATGCGGTTGCGCTGTGAAGAGATGGTGAGCCAGCAGGTGATTGTCATCCAGCATTTTCGTTAAAACATCACGGTTGTAGCTGTTTAAAAATAGGACACCGACCTCACTACGGAAGTTCTTGACGTCGTCGATAATCTCCCAAGTACGAGTTTCACGAAGGAAGAGCTCGTATTTCTCCATATCGC
>ERZ1674056.129-NODE-129-length-7427-cov-2.277537_pt1 | contig 7427 bp, 6 predicted proteins | sample MGYA00581120_ERZ1674056 | MGnify/ENA primary metagenome ERZ1674056 (study PRJEB41354, sample SAMEA4873307) | human saliva metagenome | biome: human-associated habitat [ENVO:00009003]; feature: mouth environment [ENVO:08000002]; material: saliva material...
TGTTATTTACCGTAGTTATTTTGATTATTTTTGTTCAAATTATTCAAACAATAGGTAACTATTTTGCACGTCGTGCGCGTCGTTCCTAATTTGATGAAATAGATTTTAGTTATATTGATTGTGAAAGTATAGGAGAAAATACTATGAAATTTAAAAAGCTTCTTGCCCTTGGTGCGGCATTAGTATTTAGCGTAGCTTTTATCGCAGGCTGTGGTTCTAATAATAGCGATAATGGTGCTAAAAAAGAATTAAGCTATAGTAAGTCTCAAGGCCCTTACTCTGAATTGTTTGAAAAAGGTGTAAAACCAATTTTGGAAAAACAAGGCTATACCTTCAAAGGCGTAGATATGTCTGATTTGGTACAAGCAGACCAAGTATTGAGTGATGGTGAAGTAGATTTCAACGTTGAACAACATACAGCATATATGAAAAACTTTAACGAAAAACAAAATGGTCATCTTGTAGCATTAACACCAATTCCAACAGTACCAGCAGGTATCTTTAGTGGTTCTAAAACATCTTTAGATCAAGTGGCAGATGGCGACACTATTGCTGTACCTAATGATGCATCCAACATGGCTCGTGCTTATGCGTTATTGCAAAAAATCGGTTGGATTAAGCTTGATCCTAACAAAGATTTAGCAACAGTAACTCAAGCAGATATTATTGAAAATCCTAAACATCTTAAATTTACAGAAATGAAATCCCTTACAATTCCTTCTGTACGTACTGACTTTGATTATATCGTTATTACAGGCGCTATTATCTATAATGCAAAAATTGATCCTAAATCTGCATTGGCAAATGAAGACGTATTGCCACAATGGTTATTACAACTCGTAGTTAATGAGAAAAACAAAGATGCACAATGGGCAAAAGACATTGTAGCAGCTTACCACTCTCAAGAATTCAAAGACTACATGGAAAAAAATAACAACGGCCTATGGTTCGTACCAAAAGGTGAATAAATAAGAGAACCACCGATAAGTTGCAGCTTATCAGTGGTTCTTTTTTCCTATAATTCTATTGTATGGTAATACAAAAAATAAACCAACTAACAGTCAATAACGTCCAATCAAGCGGACAAATGAGTGTTAATCAGTTTATGATTAACAATAGTATACTAAACGAAAAAGATTTAGACAAGCTTCAAAAACAATATAATTATCAGTACTATTAAGCTGCGTGTCATGGGGCGTCACATGATTTTGATTTAGGTGCTATTAGGTTAACTACGGAACAAGGTTTGAATAAAATAAGGGTTTCACCTAATGATTTTAATTTATATGAAATTATATATTATAAAAAAAAGCAGAATTACTGCTGCTGCTGTACATAAAGGTACAGGTAGTCAGACCAGTAATTCTGCTTCTATGGTTACTATATATGAAATGACGAAAGATATCAATGATGGATATGGAACCCCTCACATTGATGTTAATGGCAATCCTGAATTTTATATACTTATTCCTGCCACATAGTTTTTGTATAGTTCTTTATAGTGACCACCGCGTTTGATGAGTTCGTGGTGTGTCCCTTGTTCTACAATGGTGCCATTTTCAACTACTAGTAGGAAGTCTGCGTTTTTGATTGTAGACAAGCGATGGGCAATAACGATACTTGTACGTCCTTTAAGGAGTGTGTTCATCGCTTTTTGAACCTCTACTTCTGTGCGCGTGTCGACGTTAGCCGTTGCTTCGTCGAGGATAAGAATACTAGGGTCTGCTAAGAAGGCACGAGCGATGGTAATTAATTGGCGTTGACCTTGAGATAGGTCATCACCACCTTGTTTGAGCACTGTATCATAACCATTTGGCAAGGTACGGATAAAGTGATCTGCCATGGCTAGCTTTGCTACATATTCGATTTCCTGACGAGTAGCATTTGGCTTACCGTAGCCGATGTTATCAGCAATAGTGCCTGTGAAAATCCATGCATCTTGCAATACCATGCCTACCGTATTATGTAAGCTTTCACGAGATACATCACGAATATCGATGCCATCAATGGTGATACGGCCTTTCATAATATCGTAAAAGCGCATGATGAGGTTCACCAAGGTTGATTTACCAGCTCCCGTAGGGCCTACAATGGCTACCATGGATCCACCAGGAATATGAATGTTGATATCCCTCATGAACACATTGGATGGTGTATAGCCAAAATCAACATGTTCAAAGTCGATAGTGCCTGTATGCGTTATAGAATTCGAGGTATTACCCATTATAGAGGAATCCGAGCCAATCGTATCTGTGTTAATAGGGGATTTACTATTAGATAACACAAGTTTTCCATTATCGATTTCAGATGGTGTATCTATGACCTCATAAATACGGCCTAGGGCGGCGGCAGTTTCTTGAAATTTTGTCATGATATAGGAGCTGCGAGATAGAGGATCCGATACTTGGCCTACATAGAGGAAGAAGGCCTGGATATCACCGATAGAAATGGACCCACGCAACACCATGAGGCCCCCTTGAATAGCGACGAGGCAATAGGTGAATTGATTTAGAAATTTTACAAGAGGTTCTACGAGCTGACTGGTAAAAGCAGCGCTTCGCATACTTTTAAATAGATTTTCATTCAGCACCTGTGCTTGATTCGTCGTAGTATCTTCTAGGCTAAAGGTTTGAATGATTGGTTTTCCTACAACGATTTCTTCAATGCCACTATTGAAAGCGCCTAAGGCATTCTGATTTCTAAGGTACACGCGGCGCGCTCGTTTAGATAGCCACGTTAAGCATACGATGCCGACCAGTATAATACCGATAATGGAGGCCCCTAATATAGGGCTAATCCAAAGCATCATAGCAGTAGCACCAATAATGCCGATAATGGCGGATACGAGGCCTGGTACACCTCTACCGATTGTTTCTGCTACAGTATCTAAATCAGACGTAAGGCGGCTTAATAAATCGCCCCGCTGGTGATCGTGAAAGTACTCGATAGGCAATGAGTATAAATGAGTACTCATGCGTGTACGTAAAGCGAGTACTGTCTTTGAACCGATAGAGGCCATCACGTATTCCCCAAAGTAGGTGAATAAGGCATGCCCACTATAGATGGCAATAAGCCAGAGGATGATTGTATCAATAGAGGTAAAGATAGTATTGATATCTTGATCTGTTTGTAATCCACTAACAATAGCATCTACCACTTTACCAAGTAACACTGGAGCGGAGACCTCAAATATAGCCGCAGTAATAAGTGCTAAGATGAGGAGCGCAAGCCAGCCCCATTGGCTTTTAGATTCGATTAGGAAACGACGTAATGGGCTCATGCTGTCACCTCCTGAGATGCTAAAATCTGTTGATATACAGTAGAGGTAGTTGCTAGCTCGTCATGTGTACCATATCCTGCAACTTGACCCCTGTTGATGATTAGAATATGGTCTGCTTTTTTTGCGGCACTTACCTTTTGCTCCACAGAAATGAGGGCTGGCCGATTGTCCTTTTGTAACTCCTCCTGTAGCGCTGTACGAACAGCACGTTCTGTAGTGCCGTCTAGGGCGGAAAAGCTATCGTCGAATATGAATAAATCAGGTTTACGCACTAAGGCTCTAGCCATGGCAAGGCGTTGCCGTTGACCACCAGATAGATTGGTACCACCTTGAGAAACCGTATACTGGTAACCACCGTCGAGACGATTGATAAACTCATCTGCCTTAGCCAAGTGGCATGCATTTTCTACATCTTCTACAGACAGTACTTGTCCTGATGCGGCTCCATATCGAACGTTCATATCGATAGTTCCGGTAAACAAATAAGCCTTTTGCGGTACATAGCCAATATGAGCTCGCAAGTCATCCACATTCCACTCATAAATGGATTTACCTTTAAAGAGAATATCTCCAGATTCAATAGAGAAGAGGCGAGGGATAAGATTGGTGATTGTACTTTTACCAGATCCAATATCGCCCATGATCGTCAAGGTTTCGCCGTGATGTACTGTAAAGGAGATATTTTCCAGCGCAGGGGACTCAGCATTGTCGTAACGGAAGGTAACGTTGCGGAATTCTAGAAGTGGTGTAGTATCGTTGGCCGTTGCCGTTGCGATTCCTGTAGAGTTTTGGTAGCTTCCTTGATTAGTAGAATGCTTAGTAGATTGAGACATTGAATTTGTAATACTACTAGCATATGGTTCAGGGAATGTATCGGTATTTTCGTGTTCTAACAACTCACGAATACGAGCATAGCACACGATAGCTTCCGGGATGTCGATGATTACGAATATGGCCATGAGCATGCTCAATAGGATGAGGTTTGCATACTCGATAACAGCCATGATATCACCAACTTGTAGGGAGCCCATGCTGACGTTGTAGCCGCCGAACCAGAGAATAGCTACGGTACTCATATTAAATAGAATGAGTATCGTCGGTAAACCGATGGCAAAGGTTTGGCGCAGTTTTTTGTTCAGTTGTGCGGACTCTGTAAAAATAACAAATTCCTTGTCGTTTTCGTAGGTTCTCCTATTGAAAGCTCTGATAACAGGCATACCTACGATATGATCTCGGACTAGATCAGTAATATCATCTAGCTTTAATTGTATAGCTTTGATAATTGGCAAGGCGCGACTTTCAATAAAGATAATGGTAAGTATCATGCAAGCCATAACGGCAAGGATGACGAGACCTAGTTGCCAGCTCTTATAGAAGGTAAGTCCTAGACCGACGCAAATCATGAGTGGCATAGGGAGGATCATATTTAAACCTTCTCCGAGAACAGATTGAATTTTTTCTACGTCCCTGCTTGTGCGCATCAATATAGTGCCGGTACCAAAGTGCGTAAAGTCACGGAGTGAAAAGCATTGTAATGCTTTTACTAGATCGTCACGCAATACCTTGCCTACAGATGCTGAGATATGAGCACTCATAGCAACGCCTAGAATAGCGGATAGGACGGTTAGTAGTGCCACAACAAGCATGTTTATGCTAGAGCTGGTAATCATCTCTAGGTCGCCTTTGAGGACACCATCATTGATGATGGTTGCCGTTAATGTTGGTATATATAATGTGCCTGCCACGGTGAGTAAGGAAAGAAGCGATACTATGGCAGCAGGAAACCATAAGGGTTTTATATAATGCATAAATGGTTTCATGTGAATCCTTTTGATAAATCAATAATTTTCGATATTTATATTATATTGCATAAAATTAAAATTATCTAGTAGGATGAAATTTATTACTAAAAGTTTATTATCAATTAATAAGTGTTATGATTAAGTTTATATCATCTTATTAAAATTTTTGATATACTAAATAAGCATTTTTTTGTAATTTTTGTTTTGAAGTAGTAAGGAGAGTTTCTAATGAAGTTGAATTGGAAATTATTCGCACCGCTTGTAGTAGCTATTATTGTATGGCTCATCGGTGCTCCTGAAGGTCTTAGCGCAAATTCTTGGATTTATGTAAGTATTTTCGCTGGCCTCGTGGTAGGGTTGATTTTAGAACCAATGCCACCAGCTTTCATCGGTATCATTGCTGTTACCGTGTCTATGTTGTTTAAGGTTGGTCCTGCCCCTGTGGTAGATAAAGCAACCGGTGTCGCTAAGGCGATTACTGATGCGCAAGCTATCAGCTGGGGCCTTAGTGGTTTCTCTAATGCCATCGTATGGTTGATCTTTGCCGCTTTCATGATTGGTATTGGTTATGAAAACTCTGGCCTTGGTCGTCGTATTGCTTTGTTCCTTGTAGCAAAGCTTGGTAAGTCTTCCTTAGGTCTTGGTTATGCCATTGCTATTACGGACCTTGTGTTGGCTCCATTTATTCCAAGTAATGCGGCTCGTTCTGGTGGTACGATTTATCCAATCGTATCTAGTATTTGTCCGATGTTTGATTCCTATCCAGATAAGAACCCTCGTAAAATTGGTTCCTATTTGAACTGGGTAGCGTTGGCAACTACATGTGTGTCTAGCTCTATCTTCTTGACTGGTGCAGCGCCAAATCCATTGGCTCTAGAATTGTCTGCTAAATCTGGTATCGTAGCGGCGAACTGGGGCACATGGTTCCTCGCATTCTTGCCAGTAGGCCTTATCTTGTTCATCATCACTCCATTGTTGACCTATGTATTCTGCAAGCCAGAGGTGAAAGGTTCTCCAGAAATTGCAGCCTGGGCAAAGGATGAGTATAAGAAACTAGGCTCCATGACACGCAGTGAAATCTTCATGGCCTTAATTTCTGTATTGGCTCTTGTGTTGTGGATTGGTGCTTCTACATTCAAAGTAAACCCTACAACAACAGCTTTGATTGTTATTATCTTGATGATTTTCACTAAGATTATGACATGGCAAGACTTCCTTGCTAACAAACCAGCATGGAATGTTTTGACTTGGTTTGCTACACTCGTACCTATGGCTTCTGGCCTTAAAAATGTAGGCTTCTTAGACTGGCTTGCTAAATCTGCTGGTGGTTCTTTGGTTTCTTTAGATCCTACAATGGCAGTTCTTGGCTTGTTATTAGCATTCTGCTTACTTCGTTACTTCTTTGCTTCTGGCACTGCTTATGTAACAGCTATGGTAGGCTTGTTTGCTACTTTAATTCTTCAAATTCCTGGTGTTGATCCAGCTCAAGTTATGTTGATTCTGTTAGTGCCAATGGGTATTATGGGTATCCTTACACCATATGGTACTGGTCATAGCCCAATTTGGTTTGCTAGTGGCTATAACAAAGGTCCTGAATTCTGGAAATTAGGCGCTATCTTTGGGATTATCTACCTTGCGATCTTTATCGTGGTGGGGATTCCATGGATTCAGTTCGTAATGCCACTTTTAGGATAGGCTTTCCGCCGCCATATGTCTCTCTGCGCTCCATTCGCTGCAAGTCGCTGGATAGACATATGGCGGCTTCTTCTATCTTAAAATGGCATAGCTCACTTCAAGAGGGCAAGTCGCTTAGTAGATACAATGCGGCTTCTTTTTATCCTGAAATGGCAATATTTAACAAAGCTCGACAAATGCAAGAAAATTACTATAATAGTGGTGTGATGGTAAATTACTTGTCTGGGGTTTTTACTGGAGGTGTTTATTATTATGTCTACTTCGGAGCGTGTGGTGCAGTCGATTTTATATGAGCTTGGTTGTATTTTAATTGGTTGTTTGGTAATGCAGTTTGTTCCGCATGAGGGACAGCCTTTTGTATTAATGGTTATTTTTTCCTTACTAGCTATGGTTTGGAATTTTGTGTTTAACTGGATTTTTGATAAACTAGTACCAGGTGATCGATTAGCGCGAGGCCCAATCATTCGTACGGTTCATGCTGTGTTATTTGAAGGCTTATTTATGATTGCAACGGTGCCAATTATTATGTACATGATGCAGATGACCTTTTGGATGGCTTTTATGACGGATATATCTATGACATTAGCTATTTTAGGTTATACATATGTATATAATTGGGTATATGATCGGGCGCGTCTATATTTTGTAGA
>ERZ1674056.137-NODE-137-length-7195-cov-4.721429_pt1 | contig 7195 bp, 8 predicted proteins | sample MGYA00581120_ERZ1674056 | MGnify/ENA primary metagenome ERZ1674056 (study PRJEB41354, sample SAMEA4873307) | human saliva metagenome | biome: human-associated habitat [ENVO:00009003]; feature: mouth environment [ENVO:08000002]; material: saliva material...
TGTCCATTACTAAAACCCGAGAGGTTTTCAGCCTACCAAATGTCCATTACGCCTGAATTGTGAATTATGAATTAAGCCCTCGTTTTCCAGCATAAGAAGAGCCGACACTCATTAGGAGTATCGGCTCTTCTACGTTAGTATGTTATGAAAAATTTGAGAGAATTGAGACTTCACAGCCTCGAGTTGTTTTACTTAAAATGATTATTTTATAGAGAAAGCATAGAAATTGTCTTACTTTGTGATGGTTGATACAGGTGACTGTATCTTATGTTGTAAGGTGTCGCTCACTACCGAGTCGGCCTTAGCAACAGATGGACCCTCCTGAGGTTTGTTAACAGCTGCAGTGTTTGGACTTACCTGATGAGCATCATCATCAGAGAAAGCAACCTGCATTGCATTACCTAAGGTTAGGAAGATTGCTACCACAGCAGCTGCCTTGAAGAGTGGCATAAGACGGTGGCGCATTGTTATTACACGTGCCTTTACTGGCTCGTCTTCCTGTATTAGTCCGAGGACTCTCTGGTCAAAGTCATCGCCCAAGACGTCCATCTCCTTCTCATTCTGCTCGTAAACGAACAGAGAACGATAAGGCAGCAACGCAGCTGGAATGTCCTCCTGCGAGAAGAACATACGCAAGATTTCCTCTTCTTGGAGAGAAGTCTCGCAACGCCAGTAGCGTTCCAGTAATTGTTCGATGTACTTATAATCCATAATTGTCTAATTTCAAGTATTTTTGTTTGACCGTTTGACGAGCTCTAAAGATGTTTACCTTCACTTGCTCTTCGCTGATTTCGAGTATTTCTGCAATCTCTTTGTATGACTTTCCTTCAAAATCTCTTAGTTGCATGCAGCTTCGTTGTTTCTCCGGGAGAGCGTCTACAATCTGTTTAACGAGACTGATTTTGTCCTCTTCAATCATTCGGTCTTGAGGATTAGATGAAGCGAGAGGCTCAGCTACTTTCACATCTTCCAAAGAATCATTGTTGTTTTCCTTCTTTTTGATGCGGTCGAGCGAAAGGTTTCGACATACGGTGAGGCTAAATGCTTCGATAGAATCGATGTTTTCCCACTCGTATCGGCGGTTCCAGACCTTTATCAGTGTGTCCTGAACGATGTCCTCAGCCTCAGCTCTGTTGAGCGTGATACGGAGTGCAAGCTGGAAGAGTTCATTCTTCAACGGCAACACATCGTTACGGAAACTGACTTTTTTCATCTTCTCTCTGTTTAAATGACGCTTATCTATGGGGGAAAGTTACAAGCATGGGGTGAAAAATACTGTTATTTAACTTTCATTAAGATGTTAGCTATTGTTTTTTTGTTGCTTATTATTGCTCTTTTATTTGGCTTTGAGGCTTATTATAAGGGCCTTATAGCGCTCTAACTTATATGATGTTAAAGTATTTTTTTCATGAAGAGAAATATTTTTCTTCATGAAAAGAAATATTTTTTTTCATGAAAATAAATTCTTCTTTTCGTGAAAATAATTCCGAAATAACGCCCTTTATATTCTTCATCTCTATGCTTTACAGCTCTTGATTGTGCTGTTTATCAGTCTTAAACATCATCTTTACGTTTCCACTCTTTCGTCTTTCTTATCCAATAATTCCATCAAACTTATCCAATAACTCCATCAAACTCAGTAATCATAATTATGAATTATGAATTATGAATTTTGAATTAATAATAGTAATCATAATTATGAATTGTGAATTATGAATTATGAATTAAAAGAGCTTCTGCTATTTTCAAGTCGAATGGGGTGGTAATCTTAATGTTCTCGCGATTTCCTTCCACCATTGTTACCACTTGTCCGAGCCGTTCAACAACGCTCGCATCATCGGTAAAATCGGTACTTTCTTCTTGTTCGTATGCTTTTTTGATGAGTTGGATGTCAAAGACCTGTGGCGTTTGTACGGCTTTATAATTGCTACGCTGTACGTTTCTTCCGCTTTGAGAGTCACCGATAAAACGCAGAGTGTCAGTAACTGGTAATACAGGAATGACCGCTTTTGACGTCTGAGCAGTATCAAAACAACGTGCAATGGTCTCACAAGAGACGAAAGGACGCACCCCATCATGGATGCCAACAAGTCCAACAGCATCTGTAGGAATCATCGAAATACCATTCTTACATGACTGAAAGCGACTTGCACCACCATCAGCTAACTGGTACTCCTCATCGAAATGATACTGCTCACATAGTTCCTTCCAATATGTTTGTTGCTCTTTCGGTAAGACGAGGATAACTTTCAAATTCTTATCGTAGGCATGAAAGCGACTGATCGTGTGCATGAGGACAGGTTTCCCACCGACAGGAAGAAACTGTTTGGGTATGTCTGCTCCCATTCGCAATCCCTTTCCGCCAGCGACGATGATGGCATATTTTGATGTTTTAGACGTCACAATTCTATGCTATGAATATGGTTTATGAATTGAGAAGACGGTCGTAAATCATACCCTTCTTTATCTCTTCCACCTTCTCAGCAGGTAGGAAATAGCTTAGAAGCTGATATCCGTATGGGAAAGAAGCAGCAGGACTGGCACCAGTTGTTACGTTTCCGTCTTCCTGAACAAGTGCTCCTGTGTATTCAGCATCCTCACCTAAGTAGCTTTCCATACCTGGATAGATTGTAGCTTTCTTCCCTTTCAACAAGCCAACAGATGCCAATACCAATGGAGCAGCACAGATAGCAGCAATGCGTTTACCCTTTTCAAACTGCTCTTTGAGGGCTTTGCGAACGCCTTCGTGCTCGTTCAAGTTTTTTGAACCGGGCATACCGCCAGGCAACATCAGTAAGTCTGCGTCCGAGAAGTCGGTTATGTTCTCAAAAAGGAGGTCGGCTTTAACCACTACACCATGTGATGATTCAACGAGATTACTACCTGTAATACTAACCATCTTCACCTCTACGCCTCCACGTCGTAGGATATCAACAGGCGCCAAAGCCTCAACTTCTTCAAAGCCATTAGCGAGAAACTCATATACCTTAGCCATAATTATTTTATTTTTACGTAATAAATCCAATTAAAATCTTTACTTTTGCAAATGAATAGTGTCTGCAAATATACTAAATATTCATGGTATTGTGTGGCTTGTAAGACTAAAAGAATTAAAAAAGGCATGTTTTTATGGCAGAAAAGAAACTTAGTTTTGCTATCTTCGGCAATGCTTCTAAAGCTTTTGACTCGCTTCAGATAACAGAAATCTTAGACTATCTGAGGGAGCATGAAGCTGATGTATATATTGAACAGAACTTTTATAATAGCCTACAAAAAGAACTTAAGAAGTCGATTTCTATAGCGGGTGTATTCGAGGGGGTAAACTTTGATGTCGATTATGTCATCTCCTTAGGTGGCGATGGTACTTTTCTAAAGGCAGCAAGTAAGGTTGGTCCCAAGCAAATACCTATCATTGGCGTGAATATGGGACGGTTAGGTTTCCTCGCAAATGTTGCTCCAGAAGAAATTAAAGACGTACTTAATAATGTCTTTGAAGGAAGATATGAGATCGAGGAGCGTGCTGTTATCCAACTTGAAGCAGACGGGAAAGCTCTCGAGAACTGCCCTTTTGCCTTGAACGATATTGCAATTTTGAAACGTGATAATGCTGCGATGATATCGATAAAGGCAAGTGTTAATGGCGAATTTTTGGTAACTTATTTGGCAGACGGACTTGTTATCAGTACGCCAACAGGCTCAACAGCTTACTCATTGTCGGTTGGTGGTCCGATTATCGTACCTCAATCAGGTATTTTAAGTATGACTCCTGTAGCACCACATAGTCTGAATATTCGTCCAATCGTTATCAGTGATGAGGCTGAGATAAAGTTGGAAGTCAAGAGCCGAAGCCACAACTTCCTCGCAGCTGTGGACGGACGGTCAGAGAAACTCAGTGAGGGAGTAACGCTAACGATAAAGAAGGCACCGCATAAGGTGCGTATTGTGAAGGTCTATGGGCAGCGTTTCTTCTCAACACTACGTGAGAAGTTGATGTGGGGAGCTGATACACGCCAGTTTTAGGAAGGCTGATTGTTGGCAAGAAAAGCAGTGAATAGCTTACCATACAGTTTAGTTTTCCTATTCAAACCATCCTTATTGGCTATGCTAACCCAGCTGAAAAGTCTATCATTCCCAAACCTTCAATAAAATTAAAAATAAAAGGTAATAATGCTAAGCAAGATAAAGAACCTCTTTCAAATCCCTGAAACGCGTTACACAAGCAAGGAGATATTCCGCTGGTTGTGGAATGCTTGGCGTGGTAATCGCAAGCAGGCGATACTGAATGCTTTGATAGGTATTCTCAGCGTAGTCGTTTCTTTGGCAACAGTATGGGCTGTTCAACATGCCATTGATGTGGCTTCTCATGTCATAGAGGGCAGTATTTATACCGCAGTGAGCATCATGGGAGCGTTGATACTCTGTGATTTCGCGTTGAGTATAGCCTCTGTGTGGGTAAAGAACCTGTTAGGTATCAAGGCACAGAACCGTATGCAACAGCGCATGCTCGACCGTATTCTGCGTTCGGAGTGGCATGGAAAAGAGCGACATCACAGTGGTGACGTACTTAATCGACTGGAATTTGATGTTGCCAATGTGGTAAGTTTCCTCACCGAGACGATACCAAGTTCAGTCTCAACATTGGCTATGTTCCTCGGTGCTTTCTTCTATTTGATGTCGATGGACTGGCGTCTTGCTATTATCATTGTCGTTATGATTCCACTATTTGTCCTCATCAGCAAGGTGTATGTACGCCAGATGAGACGACTGACACGTGAAGTTCGCGACTCAGACTCAAAGGTTCAGAGTGTTTTGCAAGAAACGATTCAGCACAGAATGCTCATCAAGACACTTGAAAGTGACGAGATGATTGTTGGAAAGTTAGAGGGAACACAACACGAGTTGCGTCGTAAGGTAGTGCGAAGAACGAAGTTTTCTGTATTCTCAAACCTTGTTTTGAACTTTGGGTTTGCCTTTGGCTATCTTGTTGCTTTCACGTGGGCAGCCCTCCGCATGTCGGCTCATTCGCTGACTTTTGGCGGTATGACAGCCTTCTTACAGTTGGTAAATAAGATTCAGAATCCTGCTCGTCAATTAACGAAATTAGTACCTGCTTTTGTCTCAGTATTCACTGCTGCCGAGCGACTAATGGAGTTAGAGGAGAATCCTTTAGAGGAACAAGGCGAGCCGATAGAGGTGGCTGGACCTTGTGGTATTCGTTTGAATCATGTCGACTATCGTTATGATGATGCCGAACGGGAGATATTGAAGGATCTTGACTTCGATTTCTACCCAGGCTCTTGTACGGCTATTCTTGGTGAGACAGGTGCTGGAAAGACAACGCTTGTACGTATGCTCCTTGCCTTGATGAAGCCTAATAAGGGCTCTGTAGAGATTTATAACGAAAAAGAAAGTAGAGAGTTGACACCGCTCATGCGTACCAATTTTGTCTATGTCCCTCAAGGTAACACGCTTCTTAGTGGTACAATTCGTGAGAACCTACTACTCGGTAAGGTCGATGCAACGGAAGAAGAGATGATTGCAGTACTAAAGAAGAGCTGTGCTGACTTTGTTTTCCATCTTCCTTTGGGGCTCGATACGCTCTGTTCTGAGCAGGGAGGAGGACTCAGTGAAGGACAGGCACAACGCATTGCCATAGCTCGTTCGTTACTGCGTGACCGTAGTATCATGATATTTGATGAGGCAACGTCAGCCCTTGACCCACAGACAGAGCGCGACCTCTTGAAGAATATACTCTCCAATCACGATAAAACGGTGATTTTTATCACCCATCGTCCAGCTGTTGTTGACTATTGTGACCAGACGTTGACCATAGAAAAAATACAATAATGTATTTGCGTTATTCAAAATAAGGTCGTATATTTGCAACATGACTGAAAACTGAGAGGAGAGCTAAAAACTGCAAATTCCAATCTTATTAGTGGAAGAAAGATAAAGAAAATAGAATAAAATTAGATATGAAAAGAATTCTTTTAGCTGTTGTCAGTGTATTTCTTATGTCCGCATCAGTGGCTTTTGCACAGACAACAAACGTTGAACCAACTAAGGATTTAGATGCTAAGTATGCCACGAACATGCTCAAGCCGGGTACTCGTGCGCCTGAGTTTAAGTTGAAGACATACGATGCTAAGGAAATAAAGTTGAGTCAGTATCGTGGTAGTTACGTGGTATTGGATTTCTGGGCAAGCTGGTGTCCAGACTGTCGTCGTGACATTCCTGCTATGAAGGCACTTTACGAGCAGTTCCGTGATTATGGAGTGCAGTTTGTTGGTATCTCTTTCGATACCGATCGCGAGGTCTGGGCACAGACTTATTGGGGCAAGTATCAGATGCACTGGACACAGGTGAGCGAACTAAAGAAGTTCAGAAAGAATACTGTTATCGACAAGTTGTATAAGATTGATTGGATTCCTTCAATGTATCTCGTTGACCCAGAGGGCAAGATTGTTATGGGAACGGTGGAGATAGGTAAGCTGAAAGCGAAGTTGGAGTCCCTTTCTCTGACTCCACAGGTTAGTAAGACAGAGGTGCTCCCAACCTTTGAAGGTGGTCAGGAGGCTATTAATAACTATTTTGCACAGAGTCAGCGTCGCAGCATTCAGTCATTCCGTTCAAAGGTACAGGCTGAGATGACCGTTGTTTTCAATGTTGAGATGGATGGTACAGTCACTGGTGCTCGCGTCGTAGAGGTAAAGAATGTGAAGGGCACAAGTAAGCACTTCATGAAGATGGATGCTGAGAAACAGAAGCGTGTGTTGGACAACTGTGTTGAATATTACAAAGAGCAGGCAGTTCGTCTTACGAACAATATGCCTAAGTGGAACCCTGCTATGCAGAATGGTCGCCCTGTAAAGAGCAAGACAACAGTAAATATTCTCTTCCAGTAAGAGACTGATTAGTCAACAATTAAGTTATCAATAAGATGTACAAGGCTGTCCTAACGAGGGCAGCCTTGTGTTTTTTATTCCTTGAAAAACGCTCTTTTTGAATGCGCCTCAGCCTCATCACCCATCGTGTTAGTGCTCCGCACCATTGGTGCTTACCCTCCGCACGCTATGTGCTAAGCACTAACACGTATAGAAGAGATGGGTAAGACGAACTTTTATTGACCAATGTTTGGAAATTATTGCTGTCCGGTAAAACTTAAATAACATATAAATCCTTGCGGAATTGTCTT
>ERZ1674056.143-NODE-143-length-7017-cov-3.535622_pt1 | contig 7017 bp, 3 predicted proteins | sample MGYA00581120_ERZ1674056 | MGnify/ENA primary metagenome ERZ1674056 (study PRJEB41354, sample SAMEA4873307) | human saliva metagenome | biome: human-associated habitat [ENVO:00009003]; feature: mouth environment [ENVO:08000002]; material: saliva material...
GGCTTATGTCAGCAGAAAACGACTGAGAAGTTTTATTTTATTTCTGATTTTATTGATCCTATTGGCTGGAATTTCAGCCTGTTTGACGCTGATGAAGTCCAACAAAACAGTTGAAACCAATCTTTACAAATCACTCAACACATCGTTTTCGATTAAGAAGATAGAGAACGGTCAGACCTTCAAGTTGTCAGACCTAGCATCTGTAAGCAAGATTAAGGGACTGGAAAATATCTCTCCTGAACTCGAGACGGTCGCAAAATTAAAAGACAAGGAAGCAGTGAGTGGAGAGCAGAGCGTGGAGCGTGATGATTTGTCAGCTGCGGACAGGAACTTGGTTAGCTTAACGGCTCTTGAGGATTCATCTAAGGATGTGACCTTTACCAGCTCGGCTTTCAACTTAAAAGAAGGGCGACATCTTCAAAAAGGGGATTCAAAGAAAATCATCATCCACGAAGAGCTGGCTAAGAAGAATAGTCTTTCGCTTCATGACAAGATTACCTTAGAAGCTGGTCAGTCAGAAGCTGGCAAAGGACAAACAGTAGAGTTTGAGATTGTCGGCATCTTTTCTGGTAAAAAACAAGAGAAATTTACAGGCTTGTCTTCAGACTTCAGTGAAAACCAGGTCTTTACAGACTATGAAAGTAGCCAAAGCCTTTTGGGTAATGGTGAATCTCTAGTCACTGCAGCTCGCTTCTATATAGAAAATCCTAAGGAAATGGACGGACTCATGAAGCAGGTGGAAAACTTGTCTTTGGAAAATCAAGGCTATCAAGTTGAAAAGGAAAACAAGGCTTTTGAACAAATCAAAGACTCAGTTGCTACCTTCCAAACTTTTCTGACCATCTTCCTTTATGGAATGTTGATAGCAGGAGCAGGAGCTTTGATCTTAGTCTTATCTCTCTGGTTGAGGGAGAGGGTCTACGAAGTTGGGATCCTCTTAGCCCTAGGAAAAGGAAAGGGGGCCATTTTACTACAGTTCCTACTAGAAGTGTTTTTAGTTTCGATGGGGGCCATTATACCAGCCTTCTTTGCAGGAAAAAGTATTACCTCCTATCTTTTAAAAACCATGTTATCAAGTGGAGATGAGACAGCCTTACAAGATACACTGGCAAAAATAGCGAATTTATCAAATAGTTTGCTATCCTTTATTGAATCCTATGCATTTTTGCTGGTGATTAGTTGCTTATCTGTAGCCCTATGCTTTATCTTTTTATTTAGAAAATCACCGAAAGAAATTTTATCATCTATTAGTTAAGAAGGAGAAATCATGACTTTATTACAATTACAAGACCTTACCTACCGTTATAAGAATACTGCCGAAGCAGTTTTATATCAGATCAATTATAATTTTGAACCAGGGAAATTTTACAGTATTATTGGGGAGTCAGGAGCGGGGAAATCGACTCTCTTGTCTCTCCTAGCAGGTCTAGATAGTCCTGTCGAAGGTTCCATCCTCTTTGAAGGGCAGGACATTCGTGACAAGGGATATTCCTACCATCGTATGCACCATATTTCCTTGGTCTTTCAAAATTATAATTTGATAGATTACCTTTCTCCGCTGGAAAATATCCGCTTGGTCAATAAAAAGGCCAACAAGGAGACTCTTCTTGAACTTGGTCTTGACGAAAGTCAGATCAAGCGGAATGTTCTCCAGTTATCAGGTGGACAGCAACAACGGGTTGCCATTGCTCGTAGTTTGGTATCAGAAGCTCCAGTTATTCTAGCGGATGAGCCAACGGGAAATCTGGACCCTAAAACTGCTGGAGATATTGTCGAACTGCTCAAATCACTTGCCCAGAAAACAGGTAAATGTGTCATCGTCGTAACTCACAGCAAAGAAGTGGCACAAGCGTCAGATATTACACTTGAGTTGAAGGATAAGAAACTGACTGAAACTCGCAATACTACGAAATAATATGAACTTTTTCTGTTAGAACTATAAAATAGAACAAAATCTAGAAAGGGAACCTATGTTACACAACGCATTTGCCTATGTTACAAGGAAGTTTTTCAAATCGATTGTCATCTTCCTGATTATTCTCCTCATGGCGAGCTTGAGTTTGGTTGGCTTGTCAATCAAGGGAGCTACTGCCAAGGCTTCTCAGGAGACCTTTAAAAATATCACCAATAGCTTCTCCATGCAAATCAATCGTCGCGTCAATCAAGGAACGCCACGTGGTGCTGGGAATATCAAGGGTGAAGATATCAAAAAAATCACCGAAAACAAGGCCATCGAGTCTTATGTGAAACGCATCAACGCTATCGGAGATTTGACTGGATATGAACTCATCGAAACGCCAGAAACCAAGAAAAATCTGACTCCTGACCGTGCCAAACATTTTGGAAGTAGCTTAATGATTACAGGTGTCAATGACTCCTCTAAAGAAGACAAGTTTGTCTCTGGTTCTTATAAGCTGGTTGAAGGAGAGCACTTAACAAACGACGACAAGGACAAGATCCTCCTGCACAAGGACTTGGCAGCCAAACACGGCTGGAAAGTAGGGGACAAGGTCAAACTAGACTCCAATATCTACGATGCAGACAATGAAAAAGGTGCCAAGGAAACAGTCGAAGTGACAATCAAGGGACTCTTTGATGGTCACAATAAGTCGGCAGTAACCTACTCACAAGAACTCTATGAAAACACAGCTATCACAGACATTCACACTGCTGCGAAACTTTATGGATACACAGAAGACACAGCTATTTATGGGGACGTAACCTTCTTTGTAACAGCAGACAAGAACTTGGATGACGTCATGAAAGAGTTGAATGGTATCAGTGGTATTAACTGGAAGAGCTACACACTCGTTAAGAGCTCATCTAACTACCCAGCTCTTGAGCAATCCATCTCTGGTATGTACAAGATGGCCAACCTCCTCTTCTGGGGTAGCTTGAGCTTCTCAGTCCTTCTCCTTGCCCTCTTGCTTAGTCTTTGGATCAACGCCCGTCGCAAGGAAGTGGGAATCCTCCTCTCTATCGGTCTCAAGCAGGCAAGTATCTTGGGTCAATTCATTACTGAATCCATCTTGATTGCCATCCCTGCTCTTGTTTCTGCTTACTTCCTAGCTAATTACACTGCCCGTGCGATTGGAAATACTGTTCTTGCCAATGTCACTTCAGGTGTTGCCAAACAGGCTAGCAAGGCGGCTCAAGCATCAAATCTTGGTGGCGGTGCAGAAGTAGATGGCTTTAGCAAGACCTTGTCGAGCCTAGATATTTCTATTCAGACATCAGATTTTATCATCGTCTTTGTCCTAGCCTTGGTTCTAGTGGTTCTCGTTATGGCGCTTGCTTCAAGTAATCTCCTTAGAAAACAACCAAAAGAGCTCTTGCTCGATAGTGAATAAGTTTGAAAAAATTAGTCTGGAATAAAGATTGCATCTTGTTTTTCTATTCCAGAATGGTGGATAGAGAATGCATATTTAACAATACAAAATAGAGCCGAAAGCAGTGGTGAAAATCATTAATTTCAATCGCTTTCTTTGTACTTTTGATGCTGGATGTGATATACTAAAATCGTGGAATTCAGTGGAAAGATAATTTACAATTTCTATATTCAAATATGCATAAAAATTTATTCATAATTTGCTTTTAAATAAATAGAAAACTTGTAGATACCTATCCAGACTGCAAAGGTAGATGAGCCTGCTGTGGCTGAGTCTGCTTTTTTTACAAATATAAAATAGTGAGGAAAACAATGAGACAAACAAATGTTAGAGGGACATTATCCCTACGTGGCTTTAGAAAATTAAGAACTGGTGCAATTGTTGCGACAGGTGTGATGTTATTGGGTCTGGGCTTTTTAGCTCCAACTGTTTCAGCTAATGAACAAGATGGTGTTTGGGTAGCCAGAACAGTTGCAGAAGTAAAAGCTGATATTCAAAATATAGACAATTTATCACACTACACAATTAAGTGGGGAGATACACTGAGTGCTATTAGTGGAGCAACAGGGCTATCTGTTGATAGTTTGGTTGAGATAAATCGTATTGCAAATAGAGATTTGATTTTTGCTAATAATAAATTGTATTTTAGCGAAGAGGCTTTTCTAAAAGATGGAAATACAGAAATCAAAAGACAGCGAGTGTCGATTGATAATTCTGGTAGCTGTCAAAGTTATGAAGTTGAAACAAAGACAGATACTGTAACTGGAGAGCAAACTACTACAGTTAAACAAACGACACCAGCAGTATCGGCAGCGAAAGCTGAAGAGTCAGTATCGCCAGCACTGAAAGCAGAAACACCAGTCACAGTTGCGCCAAAATCAGACGAGTCAGCGACACCAGCGTTGAAAACTGAAGAACCATCAGCGCCAGCACCGAAAGTGGAAGAACCTGCAACCCCCTCGCCAAAAGCAGAGGAACCAACGACACCCGCACCGAAAGCAGAAGAACCAGCGACACCTGCACCAAAGGTGGAAGAACCAGTGACACCTGCGCCAAAAGTAGATGAGCCAGCGACACCCGCACCGAAAACAGACGAGCCAGCGACTCCGGCACCAAAATCAGACGAGCCAGTGGCTACAACGCCAAAAGCAGAAGAACCAGCGGTTCCAGCGCCAAAAGCGGAAGAACCAGCGTCGACAACACCGAAGGCAGAAGAACCAGTTTCACCAGCGCCAAAAGCAGAGGAGCCAGCGACTCCGGCACTAAAATCAGACGAGTCAGTGGCACCAGCGCCAAAAGCAGAGGAACCAGTGGCACCAGCGCCGAAAGCGGATGAGCCAGTATCTCCAGCACCGAAAGTGGAAGAACCAGCGACACCAGCGCCAAAAGTAGAGGAGCCAGTGACTCCATCACCAAAAGCAGAAGCACCAGCAGAAGGAACAACGCCAAAAGTGGAAGAGCCAGCAGCGACTGAGCCCAAAGTGGAGGAACCAGCGACTCCAGCACCAAAAGTAGACGAGCCAGTGGCACCAGCGCCAAAAGTGGAAGAACCATCGACACCAGCGCCGAAAGTAGAGGAACCATCGACACCAGCACCGGTAACCCCAAGCGAAGAAGCACCGGTCACATCAGGCGATACCAATTCCACTGCACAGCCAGCTGGAGAAACAGGTAACTCTGAAACAACTGCAGAACCTTCCAATACTCCATCTACAGATGCTACAAATGATTCAGGTAATGCAGCAACATCAAGTCCGGTAACAGATGATACTACTTCAAACACAGGGACTACAGAACAACCTGTAGCTTCAAATCCAAGTTCTGAAGTTCCAGCGCCAAAGGTGGATGAGCCAGTGGCACCAGCGCCAAAAGCAGAAGAACCAGCAGCGTCCGCACCAAAAGTGGAAGAACCAGTGACACCGGCACCAAAAGACGGTGAATCAGGTTCTTCAGTTACATCTCCATCAACAGGTAATCATTCAGACGAGTCAGGAGCGCCATCTGAAACTCCTACAGGTGACTCAACAGCTACCCAACCAAGTGATTCAACATCGTCACCGGTAACCCCAAGTGAAGAAGCACCGGTCACATCAGGCGATACCAATTCCACTACACAGCCAGCTGGAGAATCAGGTAGCTCTGAAACAACGTCAGAACCTTCCAATACTCCATCTGAGGAAGCTACAAATGATTCAGGGAATGCAGCAACATCAACTCCAGAGCCAAAATCAGAAGAAGAACTTAAGAAGGAAGAAGCCTTGAAGTCAGCTAAAAAGGAGAGTATAGATGACAATATTGGTGAAGTTGTTAAAATAAAAGCAGATGCGATTGAAAAAGTTCCTGATGCAGATGAAAAGGCAAGATTAAAAGAAGCATTAAAGGCGTTACAAGATAAAGCGATAGAAGAAATTAACAAAGCAAAAGACGATGAAGAAGTAGCTACTGTTACAGAAAAATATCAAAATGAAATCAATGCATTGGATGTTCCAGGTGAAGAAGTTTCAAGTCCGAATTATGGTAGAGAAGGCTTGACCAATAATGGTCCTGGTGGAACTACTATTGACAATGGAAGCACAGCGATTGGTCATGGTGCAAGTGGGACTTCCAGATCAGCAACAGCATCTCCAACCCAACCTTCTTCAACTTCAGAAGGGGCTTCAAGTTTTAGAAATGCCCCATCGGTTCAAGCAAGAGCAAGAAGAGTGGCACGTTCAACATCAGAACCAGATGGAACTGTAAATATTAGCTATAACTTCGCTGGAATGCCAGATATTCATGGTTTCCTATCTGACCCGGGAGAAGATAACACTGTCACAATTCCTGCAGGAACGAGTGAAGCACAGGCAAAAGAGCTAGTAAAAGAAAAAATTCAAGCCAAGATAAAAGACCTAGCTGCTAGAGGGTATCATGTGAAAAATGACATTATTTTTGAACAAGATACTACTGTGAAAAATTATAACTACGTTGTCACATTCACTAAGGAGGCTACAGGAACTTCAGGTTTCAGAATGGCTCCAGCAGTTCAACCACGCGCTAGCAGAAATCGTAGAAGTCTAGAACAGCCAACTCCTCAAAAGGTCAAAGTCAATGTTTTTTATAACTTTGATCAAATGAAAGATATTGCAGGTTTTCTAGGAGATATCAATGGAACTTCTCTTGAAATTGCGGAAGGTTTATCAAATGAACAGGTTAAAGCAGTTGTCAAGAGCCAAGTTGATGCTAAGAAAGAAGAGTTGAGCAAACGCGGCTATACTTTCAAAGAGGACTATGTCTATCAAGCTAATGGGAAAGATTATAACTACGTTGTAACATTTTCAAAAGCAACCAAATAACGTTCATTCCACAGAGAGTGAAATGTGAGCAGAGAGAGCGATAGGCTCTCTTTGTTTTATCTAGTGGTCAGTTACTTACAGACAAAAGGCCAGTAAGAGGCTATAATAGAAAATAGAGTAGGTGTTTATTCTAATACTCTTCGAAAATCTCTTCAAACCACGTCAGCGTCGCCTTACCGTAGGTATGGTTACTGACTTCGTCAGTTCTATCCACAACCTCAAAACAGTGTTTTGAGCTGACTTCGTCAGTTCTATCCACAACCTCAAAACAGTGTTTTGAGCTGACTTTGTCAGTT